>Ga0172382_10001131_pt1 | contig 48458 bp, 41 predicted proteins | sample Leawel138RmetaG_FD_122245 | JGI IMG/M metagenome (GOLD analysis project Ga0172382, IMG submission 122245) | Leachate microbial communities from a municipal landfill in Southern Ontario, Canada - Leachate well 138R metaG | ecosystem: Engineered > Solid waste > Landfill > Unclassified | place... | reverse complement strand
CATACCCACCAAGTGGCCAAGACGGGCGCGGTCACCCTGATCCAGCGTTTTGGATCGGCGCTCAATCTGAATGTTCACTTCCACATGCTGTTTCTCGACGGTGTGTATGTCGAGCAATCCCACTGCAACCTGGGACGAAATTAATTTTAGCGAAGCGCTTTGGACTATTCCGAAAGAACGCATGAAAAGACGTAAGCCTCATTAACAACCGAACATATTCGATGACTCATTTTGTCTCTTGTTGGCACCAATGCAGAACTTCTAGCCACAGCAATAGAAAGAATGTTAGCGTTTCTCCTCCGTTGCATCAGGAGATGTCCCCAGAACCCCACTATCGATTGTGTTGTATTGAAGGCAATGTCGTAATGAAAATCACTGACGCCTTGTTTCCGCGCAAAAACTAAAGTTTTATTTTTAGTGCCAAAAATGGAGGTAGTTCTGTCACGTATATCTTGTGGTTCGATCACATTTAACCCGACAACACTGCTTCCATGATGCATACTCATCTTCCAATATCTCACTAATGGCCGACAGCTAAACTGAAAAGCGCATGACACATCAAGCCAATAAAAACAGCGCCAACCACGAGTGTTGAGATCCTATTTGGTTTACTCAAAACCCTCTCTTCACTGGTTCAGCGGAGCTAGTCCGTCAACAGCAATAGGTTCGCGTACACCCGACGTACAGAATCACTTTTACACTGCTCTGCTAGATGTTTGCCGATTGCTTGGCGATTTTCTCTTTCCGTTTTTATTAGCGTTTTGGCATCATTGATCTGGCGTCGTATTGAGGCTTCATTCGCAGAACCGGCAGCGTTTAAGGCGCCACCAATTTGTTGGGCAGTTACTGGGGTCTCAATTTCCTCTCTATAACGTTCGTACTTATCGGCATACCTTCTGGCAACGAAAGTGCTATCTCGTTGTACTTCTTTCGTCTCTGGTACATCCCAGGGGCTGCCATAGTCCGTCTCCGTAATTACGTAGTCGAATCGCACGGGGTCCACAATGGAGTTTGGACAGAGTGCCGAAAAGCCTTGCAGGTAGGTTCGGTAAAAGACCTTCTTGTAGTAGTCGGTTGCTTGGACGATGGGTTTGTCTTTGTCGAGGAGCCGAATCATGTCGGCGTAGTTGGTTGCAACATAAAGTAGAGAGTCGCGCTCGTTGCACCATGAATCTAACTCGTTACCCGGCAGGCTACATTGTCTGCAGGTTTCGCCGATTCGCGTGTACAGTTTGTTGCCATCTGTGTGAGGCGCTTGGATCAGCGCAAACAGTGGTGTGATATCGCTCGAGTAGCGGGTGAGTTCTGGCGCGGGCAGTCGATCACCTACACCAAATTTCAGGCTAATGCACTGGCAGTAGACACTTTGATTCATCACGCCAAAAATATTTGGCGCGGCTTTCATACAGCCGTTGTAGAGGGGTGCTAAACGTTTACCGTCGGGGCTTTGTTGAAACGCGGTGAGTTGCTCCACCTTGCGACCGCTCTTGGCTGCTTCTTCCATTGCTCGAAAGCGGTTCCAGGCTAGCTCTGCTTTTCCTGTGTCTAACGCAGCTGCCGGTTGCAACAACGGCGAACGCAGAATGGCCTCAGTCACCTGCTTGTCGTTAGCACTGTACAGTTTGATCCACAAGAAGTCGGCTTTTGAGGTGTCACTTGGAGTGAACGGCAGTATGTACCCGTGTGTGACCCGAGGTTGGCAATTTTGAGAATTCGTGGGTGCATCGACCTTGAGGTGAATCAAGTAGCCGTCGCCCGAGCGACCGGTTTCTCGGAGTAGGCCGGTGCATACAGCGCTGCGTTTGGAGTCGAAGGTTAACTTGAAATTCTGTTTTAACTCACCCGGTGCGGATGTACGGGTCAGGGTGCCTTGAGACCGATCGAAGGGAACATTCGTTCGTTGCCAATTCCAGTCGAACTGCCCGGATAGAGGTTGAGATAATAAACGTGAGAGCAGGTTAGCTGACGCAACAGGTTTAGAGTCGGTTGGCAGGCAGGTTAAGCAATTGCGTTTTTCTAACGGCACGGTTTTAGCGGTAACCGCTTTGGTGGCACCTTTGGGCATTAGGGCTGGTGTTATATTTGTCGGTTGTTGCTCGGCATCAGCGGTGCTGGAACCAATGTTAACCGAGCTTGATTCTTGTTCGGCTGCAACGGACGCTATTTTGGTTTGCGTTTTGGCCAGTGTAAAACGCGCAGCATGCGCTGTGGGTGCGAAATCACCGGACGCAACAACAGCTTCGTTGTCGCGTATTTCTATACGTAGCCTATCCTCGGCAACTACGTAGAAGCTAGTAACGCGATCTTTGGCACCGCATTCATTCCCGCTGTTGGGTTTAGCGTACAAGGTGACACCGTCAGGGGAGCTTCCACTTTCGACAATATGACCGACGCAATATGTCCGAGCCCCAAAGACCCGTAGGTTGGCGTGAATTTCTGCAGCGTCCTTGCCGGGTGGTATGTTGTCGAACGAAGTAAGCACTGCCCGTATTTTGTTGGGATTCCCACTCCAGACCAAATCGCCGCGCCATCCAGGCGCGAAAACATCTTTGTGAAAGGGCGAATCTGGGTTTCGTTCGACGGCTATAGGTGACGCGTCGCGGGTTTGTGCGACTTGGGTAGGAGAGTTGGGCTGTGGAGTCTTGGCGATGCTAAGAGGTTGTAGATCTTTTGCTTGAAGCTGTGCCAAGAGTTCAGAGCATGGTTCTGCACTATCTTGGATGACGGCTGCTTTCGCAGCTTCAGCCTCCAAGCCTGCGTTGGTGCGGGTTGCCACTTGCTCACTAAACATTGTTAATGTCTGAATCGATTGCTCATTTCGCGTCGTCCTATCGGGCATCAGCGTTTCAACGATGGATTCCCAGGACTTCAGCGCTTGCAGTTTAGGCAGCAGGGCAACACCGCGACCTCCCTGTGAGGCTTCTGCTTGAAGTCCCGTACTCCCGGTGTAGAAACAGTAGCTGGCTTTGGCGGCATCATTTTTAAGGTCGGCGAGTGGACTAGCTGCCGTGGCATGTGCGAATCCCAAAGTGAAAACAAGCGCAGCCCTAGGGATGTACCTGCTCATTAGGCGTAACTGAAAATGTTCATCTCTACGGTTCTCTGACTTCATTGAGCGATCACCTCTATAGAAAGTATAGGAAGGATTAATACCACCCTCATATTCCAACACTTCATTTATTTATGTATCTCGAATCTTGGTTGTTTGCCTGTTTTTTTATCAAATGTAACTGTACTGTCACAGCCAAACTGTTGGTTTACCCTTGGCAAATGATCTGGAAAATCTGTGTTAGAGCTCTTGTAATCGCTTAGCGCTCGCCACACGACGGGTGGTTCTAAAAAACCTTCAGCTGGCCTCCGTGTAAAAGCTACTCGATGACTGCCGCGATTGATTGCCGCCCTTTACCTAAACAGTGGCCTTCATATCTTCGATTGATACTGGTAATTGTTGCTGTGGACATAAGCGAGATTCTCTCGCTATCTTGCCAATAATGCTATTCCTTACATAACTGTAAGGCAAGTGTATGTGTGGAATAGTCTTTGCGATGTCTGAATTTGGATTAATGAGTTATAGGGAACATGGATGGTCTCGTATTATGGGTGTCCCGTTAAAGCTGATCGTAGTATTGAGTCGCAATACTAGAATCCTCTGTCCACCAACTGATATATTTTGAGTTGACCCTAGCACCTACAGGCTAAAAAACAGGTTTCTCATTAGGCGACCTACCCCATGCTTGGTCAATAATAAATTGATTTATCACAATGTCATCACACAATGCACGCGTGCAATTAGCACGGGCCTCTTGGCGTTTTTTTCTTTTTTCTTGTTGGTTGATTGTGGCCACAATCGATTGCAAATCCGCTTGATGTTCGGCAAAGCTTTTGCGCTCTTTCTCGGCCACAGCAAAATGATGCTTAGCCAATGCATAGGCTTGCTCGGTCGCATCGGCCGGCATCAGTGTCGCATCTAAGTTTGACGAAACCCGTTTCAAGCAGCGTTTCACCTTACAGTTAGCATAATCCATTTCTATGTAGGGACACACACTGCCCTTTCCAGGCGCGCGCCATTGTTCGACACTGCCATCGGCAGCCAGATCACCACCATCTGGCGCTTGAATCGAGAACGACAATTCATTGGAGTCATAAATTGTTCCGCAGCCTTGTTTGACCAATTCATAATTTAGGGGAATATCAAAGGCTTTGCTATAATCTACGACGATTTGATACTCCAAAGTGCCTTCACGGTCATTATATTTTGCCCTGCCAAACAACGCGTTTTCTCTAATGCCGATCTCACGGGCCAGCCCACTTAATTTCTCCACATAAAGCGCATATGGATATGATTGTAAGGCATCTTTTTTAAACATCCGAAGGACCATGCCATTGTTGAGTATCACATACATATGATGCCAGTCTTCAGGCAACCTGCGCGCCTCATGAGCCGCAATCAATTTCGCTAATTTTTCTTCCCGTTGTTTTTTTACATCCGCCTGATATGCTGCGTATCGTGCCAAGTTTTTATCCACACTCTTACGGGTTGCATCAATCGAAAAAGCAATCTCTTCATCCGCCTTAAGCGCCGATTGAAAACGAATTTCCTCATACTCTTCTTCGATGGGCTCTCGGCCATGCTCATCCATAAACTTGAACTTTGCCTTTGTGACATAGGTATCAATAAGCACTTGCCTGCTTTTTTTATGAAGGTCAACTTGTTGCTTGAAGAACGCCTCACTGGTGGCTTTCGCTTTCGCATACATTTCAGCGTCTGTTGGAGCTTCAACTTTTTTTAAATGCTCATCAGAAGACCGCACACCTGAACGACGTGAACTCGCCTGTGCGAACGCATCATGCAGAAAAAGCATCATTGTTAATATCAGAATCACACGTGAAAAAAGCATTAAAATTCCTCAATAAATAAAATAAATGTCAGTAGCAGTGCCTGAATTTAATTTTGTACTGTTGGTGTTACCCACAAAAAATCGACACCCGTCTTATGCAGCTACTGCTGCAGTCTCCTCAAAATCGACAGGGCTAACCCATCGTTCGCAGAATGCCTTCTCTTGCGGTTATAAAATATTTCGATGTACGCAAATATACCCGATCGTGCTTCCTCGATCGACTGGTAGTTCTTCGCGTAAATCAACTCCACTTTCAAACGAGCAAAGAACGATTCCATGGCTGCATATCCCAACAGTTTCCCTTGCGACTCATACTGCGCGCGATACCTTGCTGTTCCAGAAAGCTAACGTAGTCATTAGAACGGTATTGAACGCCACGATCCGAATGGACAATTAAGCCAGGAGCTTTACCCCTCGAATCTATCGCCATCTGCAGCGCCTCCTTGACCAAGCGCTCCGTCATGCTCGTATCCAAACTCCACCCCACGATCTTGCGTGAATACAAATCCATGACCGTGGCTAAATACAGCCATTGTTGTTGCACCCAAACGTAGGTGATGTCAGCCACCCATTTTTGATTGGGACCATCACTACTGAAGTCTCGCCACAGCAGATTGTCGGCAACATTGTGCATCGTCAGCGCATGACCACCGTAGTTAAACGCTTTGCCGTTAACGCGCTACAACCTCCTGTTCCTGCATGATTTTGGCGATATAGTACACCGAACAAGCGTAGCCCAGAGCATTGAGTTCATCCGCGATGCGAGGGGCTCCATAAACAGCTTCAAACTCTTCGAAGGTATCTTTAACTAGACCAACCATGACTTCTCGCCGCGAGGCCCGCTCGCTCTTCGGTCTGTGACACCATCGGTAGTAGCCAGAGCGATGAGCGCCTAATACCCGACACATGAGACTGATGCTGTATTGGCCAACGTGGTCAAGAATTAGCGCGTACTTCACTCTTGGTCTTTCGCGAAGTACGCCGAAACCTTTTTTAAAAATTCCATTTCCTCCTTCAAACGTCTGTTCTCGCGCTTGAGACGGCGCAGCTCCTCACTTTCTTGTTTCGAGTAATCAACACCATCGACCGTATTAAACTGCTTGTCAGACAAGCGTTTGTATTGCCGTTTCCAATTGGATATCTGCTGGGCGCTAACGCCCAACTCCTTGGCAACTTGAGCCTGTGTAACACCCGGTTGCTCCGAGCGCTTCACCGCTTCCTTACGAAACTCCTCCGTGTAATGCTGGTGCTTCTTGCGTGCCATGGGACACCTCCTATAGAGTCAATATAACTATACAGGGTGTCGACTATTCGTGGGTAACTTGGCTGTCTAACGCTATAAGCAAAGCAGAGCGCATTGATCTGCATATATTGCTGCTAATGTAACTATCTCTAAGGTAACATGCTTGGATGGAAACGTTAACCAGCCACCTTGTCGAGCTGTCTTTGAGAGAGCTCGAACTATGCGTATGACTGACTCAACATACTCACAATGTTGAGCATGAGGAATTTTGGTGTATCACCCAGCACACAGGACAAGACCTGGCGAGTTTACTTGAAGTGTTGGACTTCGCTACCAACACTTTGCATCGCGAGAGCGGTAGCGCTCGAATGTCATTCTCATCAACCCAGCATTCGATTCTCATAGATGTTTTTTGGTATGTGTGCAATTTTGATGATTTTTTCGAAGATGTAGTGGATGAGGTTGAATTTGATGAAATTTGGGTCCTATACGCTAAGTTGAAAAGGGTCGACGCCCAACAAAGCTGAGAAAGTGAGCCCGATGTTGTGAAGGTAGAGCTTGACTGAAATACGCTGACTATTGTGGTGGATGTCTTTTCGCAGATGATAGAGCAGCGTGATGAAATCAATTTTGGGATGATGGATTTAGCGCCTTTTACCGAGTTTGAAGCCTTGGTTAAAAAACTTGCAATTTTACGTAGCTTAGGTAAGGAGCGCAGCATTGTGCCTATGAACACCAGCGAGTGGCACGCGTATACCTCCTATCATACAACACACACGACTTTCTTCTGGATTACGAAGAAGGCGAGGTGATGGGTGATCTCGGTTTAAGATACAGGCGAGAGCATTGGAACAACACCAAGATCCAATAACCCCCACCTTCCGGGCCGAGTTGCTGAGTCTTAGTGGCTCAAAGGTTAGAGAATACAGGTTTTTCTATTCATTTTTTGCGTCGAGTAGTTGTCATGTTCTCAATGTTAGAAATGCCAAGCTCCATTTTCAATCTAGCTGAAGAATTCGCTGAATGTACTTTCATTTTTGGTGGGACAAAACCTCGAGTGGCCACTGCTTCTTCTATCCAAAGCACAACATCGTAGCCGGTACCGCGCGGGTCATCTCCCAAGTCGTGATCCAAGCTAATTTCATCAACCTCACCCTTCTCAAGCAGTGTGATCGCCTCTGCTGGCCAGTAAACTCGAACCCAACCCGAGGGGGTTTCTCTCTCGTCGTCTAGATATACTTTCATGGGCGTCGCCTGCAGCCTAACCTGTGTCGGATTTGTTGTTATTATTTATTTTGGATTTCTTCCAATTGTTCTAGTACCTGATTGTTAAAGTCCCGAGCATAGCTAGTCTGCCGTAACGTTACTCCGCTAATGACACAGCCGCAGGCTAAGGATTCTATCGGCAGGTTTTTCGCGATAGACTGGTATTGCTTGCGATACTTTGGTGAGCAGACAAAGCCTCCGGAGCTGTAAAGGAATGGCTTTCCTTCTTGTACGGTCTGAATGGCATTTCGTTTCGCCGCTTCTACAGACCATTGGGCCGCGACCTTTGGCACATCTGCCATCAATGCAGGTGGCATAAGCCGTAACCCAACGATCAAGCTCGCCATCTGTATTTTGGTTTGAATAATCACACTAAATGATCGTGTTGCTGTACTGGGACAGGCGACCTGATCGATAGTCCTGAGCCACCAATTCCAGCGTGTGTGATACGTCATCAATCTTAAGTCGTCCGCGTACAACGTTGGGGTTCGCGGCCCGTCTTCGCGCGGCCGGGTAAGTACGCTTGAACTGCGCGCGAACCTGCTCCCAATCCGCTTCGGTTAACGGTTGTGGATGCTGTTGGTTGGCTGCGCGTTGAAACCAGGAAAGTGCAGCGGCGGAGTCTTTGGCGACACAGGTGCCCGAGTGATAAAGCAGGCCCAGGTAGAAGTATTCTGAAGGCAGTTCCCATTCAGAGGTAGCAATTCCTTGCTGGTACCAGCGCGCGACGCGACGCATATCACTGACGCTTTTCCCACTCGACTGATAATGCGTGGCGAGCTGTTTCTGTGCGCCGAGATCTCCACCCATAGCCCGATCCTCAATTGCCTTAAGATCAGCTTGTTCAGGCTGAGCTACCGCCGGGAGCGCAAGCAGCAAGATCCATACTATCAATAGGTGGGGCGTTGTCATAAGGATACTTCTTGGTGATTTAAAGGTAGCTAGTTTAGTCTAGTGGAACGCCACTTAGAACAAACAATTGAGGTTAGTACAGGGCCGCCTGCTAACCGTAATGGTTAGTGCGTACGGCCTTGGCGATCGCTATACTCACCATTAAATTGGTTTGGATGGTAATTATGGACTTCTTCACAAAAAAGGCAGTAGTGGCCGTGTTGTTGGTGATTGGCCTTGCTGTACAGATACAAGCACAGACACTCCAGCCAACTGATCCCCAGGAGCAGCTGAAACTGGGGCTCCAGTATGCCAAAGGTAATGGCGTTGCCCGAGATGATGTTGTTGCTGTGCGGTGGTTTCTTGCAGCGGCGCAGCAGGGTTTGCCACTAGCACAATTCAACATGGGCATTGCTTACGAAAAAGGGATCGGCGCAGCTGTTGATCCGGCGGCTGCCTTCAGCTGGATGATGAAGAGCGCTGTAGGTGGTTCAGCAAAAGCTCAGTTCAAACTTGCTCGATTTTATATTGCAGGCTTTGGCATAGCGAAAGATGAAAAAGCAGCGCTGCAATGGATTGAGAAAGCGGCGCAGCAAAACCACGCGGAAGCGCAGTATTGGCTGAGCCTGGCTTTTTTGCGTGGTGAAGGCCGGCAAAAGGATATCAATACCGGCGTGCGTTGGCTCTTGAAATCTGCCAATGCAGAGCACGGGCCAGCGTTGTATCAACTTGGCCGGCTCTATGACAGTGGTTTAGGCGTTGAGAAGAGTGCAAAGAAGGCGGTACGTGCCTACAAAATGGCTGCCGATAAAGGCCATGCCCAAGCGCAATATCGGTTGGGCATGGCATTCGCCGATGGTGTTGGTGTAGATAAGGATCCAGCGCTGGCTTTGCGATGGATGCGAGCAGCTGCTAGGCGCAACGTAGTCCCGGCGCAGTACTTAACAGGGCTATTTTACTTTGACGGCTTCGGTACCCAGAAAAACGTCGAGCAGGCAGCAAAGGCATTTACAGTTGCGGCTAAAAACAAGCATTCCATGGCCCAGTACCGCCTTGGGATGATGTATCGAGCGGGCGATGGCGTAGCGAAGGACATTCAAAAATCTCTTAAGTGGCTTCATCAGTCTGCAGTTGGTGGTAACCCAGATGCCCAGTATTTTTTGGGGCTTGAGTACGCTATAGGTACAAACGTGGAACTTGACCTCGAGAAAGCTTTTGAGATGTATATGGCGGCAGCAAAGCAATCCTATGGAGATGCGTTTGCCAAAGTGGGGATGGCTTACCACAAGGGTAGCGGTGTGGCCCAAAATAACTCTGAGGCGTTTAAGTGGCTAAAAAAAGCGGCTGACTATGGCGACAAGAAAGGTCAGTACAGCCTGGGTCAAATGTACGAAAAGGGCATTGCCGTGCCAGAAAACAAATCGCTGGCAGAAAAATGGTACTTGGCAGCCGCGGAGCAGGGCTATGCACCGGCGCAATATAGCTATGCTGCCGCGTTGATCAATTTTAAGGTGAAGACACGCAACGCTGAAGCCATGCAATGGTTGCATAAGGCGGGTGAGCAAGACGATGTAGAAGCTCTATTTCTATTGGGTCTTACTTACGATAGTGATCAAATTGTGCCGCGCAACGTCGCTCAGTCCTTCAAGTGGTATGAACGGTTGGCGCAACAGGGCAATGGTTTAGGTGCATGGGAGGTAGGGCGCCGCTACTTTCTAGGCAAAGGGGTCGGCCAGAGCGACAAGCTTGCGGAGCGGTGGATACGCAAAGCTGCAGCGAAAGAACGGAAAGAAGCGGTAGCATTTTTAAGAGAAAATTGCCCAACAAACCCTTGTCAGTTTAATCGATAAGGCTAGGCTGATTAGTGAAGGCGATTGCTTTTTAAAGGAGGCTGAGTGCAGATAGGAGTGAACCAACCCGTTTACCGCCAAAGGCTTAATACTGCTTGTGGCAACATGGTGCTGATTTTGAGTTTGGCCCTGGGATCCTTGGAAGGCATTGCTGATAGCGCTGACTCTGGTGTGCTGATACACCAGAGGGTTTGGTGAATGATCTGTCAAAGAGCATAACGCCGGTGTGGGATATTTTGTCGTTTTCGGTGGATGGCAAGAATGTAGTGCCAAAGAACCATCAACCCAAAGAGGCGCTTTACAATATGACACCTGAGTAAATTAGCACCTTGGACCCAAGGACTGAATCGGACCGAAAGCCGTCCAAAGCTAATACTCGGTTTACCGACTATGCCCTCTACACGGCGGCTGGATTTACCATTACATCATTCTACGACCGGCCGGGTAACGCTTGGTGCGAACATGTTTACGTCACCGGCCTCATCGAGCATACCGAGCCGGTGGAAGCGCTAGATTCTTGGTTCGATCCTGACTATGAATCTTTTTTAGAAAAAGCGATTGTTCCGGCAATTCAGTCGGTGTGCCCAAAGTTTCCACGTTCCACTGACACCTTAGCGCAATCGATTCGGTAAGAGTGAATCTAGGGTATCAGGGTTTATGGGCTTTGGAGTGAATGCAGACGGAGCTGTGGTTTGGCGAGATGGACGTCGATCTACGAACTTGCGCAAGCATCCTGCGCCAAGTGCATGACCCACGAAGGGCACGAATAGGGTGAATTCTGCCGCGCTTGCTGTGCAGACGAAAGACTAGTTAGACCAATCGCTCCCAAATTTTCAGCGATCGTTATCTGATGCGAACGATATGGTAGTTCTCGCCAAGGGTTTGGGTGATAAGAGTGTTGGTGCATTTCTTGATACTGGGATAGAGGAGTTTCTACATGCCCAAGAACATTACGCCAAAGCGCAGAAATATTTCGATGGAGCTGTAGTTCTCTATCAACAAGCGGGTGAAGAGTATCGTCAGGCGGATAGGCTACTCAAGAGTCGACCAAGCTCTTTCACGATCCTCACGGAGGTAAATAAATTCATTCAGCAAGGCACGCAAACGGAAAAACGCGCAGTAATCGAAATGGACTTAGGCTTGGATAGTTTAGAGCACGGGAAAGCATTGCTTGCTGAGGGATTCGAAAAGCACGGCACTAAATAGTGTCGAGTACTGGAGTGTCCGACGCCAGTTGCTGGGGAAAACAAAATTAGGTTCTACATCTAGTTCGAGTAAATATTCTCGTCGTAGATGCCTCCGAGACTGTATCTTCAACGGCAGATCATCACCGAATTTTTCGGTTGCTCGATTGGCAGGTTTACTTGGCATTGATTGAGATTCAAGTGTAGTGGGGAATATACCCGGACGCGAGCAACCAACTAACGGCGTTGATAAAGGTAACCCGGTTCGGCGTCGATTCAGCGATAGCGCACAGCTGGATCAAGGTTGATGTGTTGAGAGACATTTCTCTGTAGAGGTTGTGTAAGTCCGAGAGATTCGGTCCCCACCGCGACCAAATCCGAACCATTAAGCTTTGATCCAAATTTTCGGCGCACTCGCTGTGGGTTCATTGGTGTTTTTTTCGAGAGCATTACGCATTGTTGCTTGTGCTGCCGGGAAATCTACTCGACTGGTGGCAATATAGAAATTCGTGTTCGCCACCCCCCAATCGATCGATGGTGGTGGTGAGTATTTCAATTGGGCTTCTAAGTATGAGTAGTACGTTGTGGACACAAGGGTTGCCACAGTCGGTTGTTACTAATCGTGGACAAGTTACATTCCGTGTTTCAAGACTAATGGCTATGACGCTTGGTGAACAGGCAGTTGAACAAGCACCGTCAGCCCTTTTTTAGTTGTGTTTAATCTGACATTACCTCCGTGCCTTATTGCAACCGCACGTACAAAGCGCAATCCGGCACCATATCCTTGCGCATTATCTCGTTGCCTGGCTTCCTTCGCTAATGTATCCACATCATCGACTAGTAAGCCCGGTCCTTCATCGCTAATAGCTAGCGTAACGAGTTGCTTCACGGTAGAAAGATGGATACTTACCCGCTGACTTTCTGCGGCATAGCGCAAAATATTGGACAGCAAATTAGCGACTAAGCGACTAATCAGTGCAGGTCGCCCCAAAATACGAGGGCCACAATCAGCTTCAACTCCAGACAATTCCAATGCAATATCTGCATCTTCAAAACTATCTGCGTAGACCTGCACAGCTTCGATAATCGGATTGGCAAGATAAAAAATGTCGCTATTGTCATCAACATCAGATTCAAGGCGAACCAATTCTAGAATCTCATCAATAAGACTGCGCATCGCATCGACTCTTTCGGAAACGACAGTTGCAGAAGCCTCGGTAAGTTTTCTTTCCAGAGAGCTGAGCTCATCTTTCAATTCATGTGATATTTGTGATGTCATTCTATCTAATCCGCTCACTAAACGTTCTGTTTTATCGAGGGTGTCATTCACGCGCTGACTCAATGTGCCTAACTCATCGCCTTTTGCCAGGTGTTGTTCTGGCAGCCTGCTACTTAGCTGGCCATCTGAAAACCGTGATAGTGTCAGCTCGATTTTCGCTAACCGGCTTTTAAAAGATTTACCGAGGACGAAATACATGATTATTATCCCGGCAATGACCCACATGAACACCTTGGCGATTGTCAATAACATACTTGTTGCCGACTGCGCATATTGTTCAGCTCTGGCAGAGAGTGAATTTTCTTGCACTCGTTTTTCGAAATCTTTTTGATTGAAAGAGGGGAATTCTAGCGCCATAACGTGAGCAATGTATTCGCCTTTAGTTAAGCCGACACTGTTTCCGTTGTATGCGTATTTTCCCGTTTTCTTGGGGATATCGGATGGCCAGTTCTCTAGCGTACCGCTAATTCGTTTATTTTCGTCGTTTATCGTAATTGTTTTCCGGCTGTTCATTGCTGCTGTGGGTGAATAAATCAACAATGAGAAGTGAATTTGGTGTTGAAACTGAGCCGGAAGCTCACTGGCAATAGTATTGCCAACATGAAGTTGGAGCTGTTCTTTTTCCGCAGCTGCAATTTCATGAATACTGTTCCATAAAAATTCCTTGATAGTAAAATATGAGGCGACAGTGACTATAGCTATTGCGACCAAAGTCATTATCGTGACGCGAAAGTAGAAGCCCACTTTCATCTTTCATCCCCTGTACGATTTTCGACCAGCCTGTATCCATGCTTGCTATGTTCGATGATAGGGCCTGCCAATGAGCCCAGTATCTTGCGGAGGCGAGAAATTGAGGTATTGATTGGGTCTTTTTGAGGCGGCAAATTTATATTTGACCAAGCTTCTTTCCATAGTAACTCGCGAGAAACCCATTCATTTTGGAAGGACGCCAATGTGCACAATATTCTGGCGTTTTTTTGGGATAGCTCCACTTTATCGCCATCAACCAAAACAATGCCGGTTGCCAGTCTGACCTCGAGCTTACCAATAAACACTATGCTCTCGGGCTTGCGGCTTAATTGTAATCGTCTGGCAATTGCCTTCAAACGAGCTCGAAGTTCATCAATATCAAAAGGTTTGTTAATGTAGTCGTCAGCACCAAGATCCAAGGCACGAACATGGTCGCTGGTTTGGTTAATAACACTGGCCACCAAAATGCCTGGCCGGTCAATTTCCAGTGAATTAAGCCAGTTAATAAAATCTAAACCATCTACGGAATCATCCAGCTGGCGATCGAGATACACAATGTCGATTGGAAATTTTACGCTAATACTTTTGGCTTGCGCCACCGATGTGGCCAGTACGCAAGACCAACCTAACTGACCTGCCACTGCAACCACTTTGTCGCAGTCTTCGACAGAGTCTTCTACTACTAGTAATTTTTTTGACATAAATAAGTAATTTACAGATTGCTTGGTTAAAAGCCTATAGGCGTAACAGTAACATTCGTAGCCAGCAGCTGACACTAACAAAAAATGTTAATGGATTGTTTCTAAGTAACCCTAATAATAGCTACAACAAATCAGCAAGTTTTTGGTTTCAGTGAATTAGGGGTAACAACATCATGGAAAATACATTAGCTCTTTTCAGAATATTGATTGTCAGCACCGTATTGACGCTCACTGCCTGTAGCGGCGGAAGCTCGTCGTCAAATAGTATGCCGGTTAAACCTACCGCTTTACAAACGGCCCAGGGGATATTTTTAGATAGCGAGGTTGAAGGTATGGCCTATCGTTCTGGTACCTTATCGGGTTTTACCGACTCGACAGGTGCATTTCAGTATGAAATAGGCAAACAGGTAACTTTCTCAATTGGCGATATCGTCATTGGTACCGCAGACGGTGCTGACACCATCACGCCGCTAGATCTGGTTGAATCAGCTACGGACGCAAGCGACCCTATGGTTATCAATATCGCGCGTTTTTTGCAAACCCTGGATGATGATGGCGATCCAGAAAATGGCATTACTATACTCGTATCCGTACGAGATCTAGCAGTAGGTCTTACCATCAACTTCGATCAATCAATTGATTCATTTACGGATGATGGTGATGTTCAAGCATCGATTGCGACCCTTACGACTGTTACCAGCGCTGGAGCACGAATGCTGATTTCGGCTTCTGCTGCACAGGAACATTTTAATGCCACTCTGCAGTCGTTAAATGACGATGACAGCTCATCAAATAGTGGCCATCAGATCAGCATAAGCGGAGATGAGTCTTCAGTTATTGGTACAGCACTCGTGGTTAGCGATATCGCTTATGGTATGGAAGGTTTCACTGGAGTAGAGCAGTCAGTCTTGATGACTGGAGGCGGGCTGAGTATAGACACCTTGGTGAGTTTAACCGACGCACCTACGAATGGTTTTTATCTTACAGCCTTGGATGCCGGTGTGGAATATGCTGGAGCACTTGCGATAGTTGTTGATGGTGAGCAATATGAATATGAATGCACAATTAACTGCGGACTAACGCTTAATCTGGGTACTCGAACAGTCTTATTGAGCGATGCTTCTTTTATTAACAGTACTACTGGCAGTGAAATTACGCTCAATGGTGCCGTTGCATGGACGGAAGATGATGAAATAGTCGATAGCGTTGATGATGGCGATAGTGGTCCTGATGGTAACGGTACAGTTTGTGCGGAAAATTTGGCAACGGATATAAGTTTGCAGGGAAATAACGCTTACGCCTTTACCGTCAATGATGGGGAATGTTTGGGGCTCACTGCAAGTAGTGTAGAAAAAGTCGAAGTACCACTGATAGTCAGTGGTGATTTACTTGGACTGGTCTTTGACGATACGGTAAAAGTTGCTAAAAGTGTTGTCAATATCACCACCGGAAACGCTAGTTTGGCAAATATATTCTGGTATTACACATTTAACGTTGTTAATACTAGTGAAGACATAGTGTGTGCTCGGTTAGAAAATGGGCAAATGCTAGATATAAACAATGCGCCAATTGCTGGTTACAACGCATCAATTGATGGCAATTATTTCGAAAATTCGTCGAGAGACTGTATTTTGCCAGGGCAAACACTCCCTATTTATGGCAATAACAATTTCACGTTGTCCATTGACGACCCCGAGTTTGCGCGAGGTGCAATTGTAAACGTCAATCAAGTTACACTTGAAGCTGATCTTAGTGTTCGCACGCTGATCGAGCAAGGCTCGCTACAAGCTAACTACTTTGATTGGCAAAACTCGGGTATCGAAGCGTCGTTTACGAATACTCTTGGCAAAACTATAGAGTTACAGGATGATGCGCTAAAGCTGAGATACTTTGATAGTGAAGGATTTTATGTCAGCCGTGAAAGTATTAACTTGTATGATGCTTTAGGTGTTGATAAGAATGATCTTCAGAGTAGCGATTTCATTGTTCCAGTAGGTGGCACTTTGATTTTGGCTGATGATGTAGCAGATATTGCCCATATAACGCTGCGGCCTGCGACGGCAACCAAGGCTGTTATCTTTTTAGAGTGGGGATTTGAATAATTGTTGCATTATTTATAATGGGTGACATCGGCAACGCGCGAGGGCTGAGCACTCCCTTCTATTGTGAGAGGGCCCCGTTGATTTTATATTTTGTATGTTATTGGATGAGCTGAAGTGGAATCACTGGAATTTGATACCTACCTAGTTGGTGGAGCTGTCCGCGATGAGTTACTTGGATTACCGGTGGCTGATCGCGATTGGGTAGTGATTGGTGCTACGCCAGAAGATTTGTTGGATAAAGGTTTTCAGCAAATTGGGTGCGTCTTTCCGTGCTTTCTTCACCCTGAAACCAGGGAAGAGTATGCTTTAGCAAGAACTGAACGAAAGTCTGGAGTAGGTCATACGGGATTCGTTTGTGATTTCGGACGGGAGACTACTCTTGAAGAAGACCTTTCTCGCCGGGATTTAACTATTAATGCCATTGCCAAAACATCTGACGGGCAGTATATCGACCCCTTTGGAGGTAGAGATGATTTGAAGGCGGGAACTTTGCGACATGTGTCAGATGCATTTTCAGAGGATCCTCTGCGGGTATTGCGATTAGCTCGCTTCGCAGCACGTTATGCGGAGTTAGGTTTTACCGTGCATCCAGAAACAATGGCGTTAATGCGCAGGCTCGTAAGGAGTCGGGAACTGTTGTCCGTTTCTCCGGAACGTATTTGGAAAGAAATGTCTCGAGCCTTATCAGAAAGTAAGCCAAGCGAGTTTTTTCGTGTGTTGCGTACATGTGGTGCATTGAAAGAGATACTGCCTGAAGTTGATGTTTTGTTTGGCATTCCTCAACCTCCTGCACACCATCCTGAAGTGGATACCGGTGACCATGTAATGCTGTGCCTCGATATTGCGCGGCAGCAATTCAATCACCTTATTGTTACGTGGGCCGTATTGGTTCACGACCTCGGAAAAGGTATAACACCTCGAGATGAATGGCCGAAACATATTAAACATGAAGTCAGAGGCGTGCCTTTAGTTGAGGCTGTATCTAAGCGTTTAAAAGTTCCTAAAGAATTTGGTGTATTAGGCAAGCTTGTATCTGAACATCATCTTAGGTGTCATAAGATTTTTGAAATGCGGCCAGGATCAATTCTGCGATTACTGGAAGCGCTGGATGTTTTTCGCAGGCCAGATCGCGCCAGGCAGTTTGCTCAGGCATGTGAAGCAGATGCTCGTGGACGGCTTGGTATGGAAGAGCGTGAATATCCAAATGGTGAACTGCTGCTAGCCTGCGCAATGGTAGCTAAAGCAGTGGATATAAAACCGCTATTAGAAGCGGGTTATGAGGGAGGTAGGTTGGCAGATCAAATTCGCCAACGTCGAATTGGGGCCATCTCAGGTTATGTGAATTCAATACGATAAGCATTATGCGAAGGCAAAGACAATGTGCGTTAATTGCTGAAGGAAGAACGTACACGAAGGATTATTATTGATCAAACATGGAGCCGATCTTCCCTTCTGCGGAGGATTACATAAAAACAGGTGTAAAAATGAGGCAGGCTATTCTACAGGTGATGTTCTGCCAGCAATGGCCTACATACCAGCGTTTGATTGCTTAATGAGTGCGCAATTTAGAACAGAAAAAATATACTTAGATTATGATGCTGTAAAGCCACGTACTATTCCTAAAGCCTATCTTGAATTTAGAATGTATAGTCAAAATTTGCGATGCAAGCTGGTGCAAGTAAGGAGGAAATTGCCGAAACAGTCTCCGTAGCTATCCTGATGGGGGGAGGTCCGTCGGTAATGTACGGAATTGAGGCAATGCAGGCGCTCAGTCAGTACCAAGAGCAAGGCTTATAATATCAATACCTAACAAGTGCCAAGTGCATGCTTCGAAACTCGTACAGTTGGCGCTTTTTTGCGAAAAATCCTCCAAAGGTCGCTAGCTGTACTATCGGTTTGCGCTTAATCAATACTGGTCTCATTGACGTGACTCCATTGAGGATATGCAATGGAGTCAGCACTGTCTGAATTAATTTATCTTGGCCTTGATACTCTACCCATCGGCTAACTTGACCCCGCCTGCCGTCAGGAGACCTGCAAGGAGCCTTTCGCCTGCATGAGCAAGTCGATGACATCTGGTGCATTGATAATTGGGAAACCGGGGGTCATCTGCTCGGCAGTCATACCATTGTGGAGCATGCAGGACGAACAGATGGCGATCTGGCCACCTTTCTCCAGGTATTTGGAAAGCAGGTCTGATACCGGTTCAAAGGGTTTGCCGATGTCCATTCCGGCGGTCGCGTTCGGCTTGCCCAGTTCAACGGCATCGGCCATCAGGATGATAGTCGCCGAATGACCCTTGAGCAGAGCGTTGAGTGACATGGTGAAGGCCACGGTGACCTTGTTTACGTTGCCGGTGCTTTCAAAGAGAGTTGCTACGAAGTCGGTGGTTTTCATGGTGAGCTCCTGATCAATTGTCGATGTCGATGACATTGGGAATTTCCGCAACGGTCTGCGCTTACCCCTTACCACATGTGGGTATTGTTTGGGATCAGCGCATGTTGAATAATTCTTGATAAAACGAACCACGTGGCAGGCCATTTTTAGTCAAGTCGTTACACAGTGCAGTGCCAAATCCGGCGGGGCCGCAAAACCAGACGCTGGCAGATTGCCAGTCCGGGACTATATCACGTAGTTTCTCACCGGTCAGAACCCCGTCTCGACTGTCGACAAATAGATGCAGCTTCACCTTGGCCGCAACGGCATCAGCAGTTAGTTTGGCTAAAGCCTCAGGTGCCAGTTCGGTTGTGCTGTGGAATAAATCGATGACCTGAGTGCCCGGAGTTAGCGCGAGTTGTTTCATTCGGGCGATGAAAGGTGTGATGCCAATCCCTCCGCCGACCCAGATCTGGCGAGGAGCGGAATCGTCAAACGTGAAGGTGCCATAAGGGCCCTCAACAATGGCTTTGTCGCCAATGTTTAGTTTCTCGGGCAGTAGTTCGGTGTAGTCGCCCAAGGCCTTGGTGATAAATGCGATACTGGGATTGTCTGCGTCCCAGGCCGAGGCGATGGTGAAGGGGTGCTGTCCCTCTTCAGGGTCAAACTTCACGAAAGCAAATTGGCCGCTTTTATGCCCCTTCCAGCCATCCTTTAGACGGATTGAGGTTTCTAGTATCTTCATGTCGGGGATGTGGTGAATTGTTTCGATGATACCTTCCACCTGCCGGCGCTTAGCCTTTTGCTGGCAAAGAATAATAACGGCCGAGAAACTACCTGCGGCTAGCAGCAAGCCTATTACAATGCCTTGAATTTGCGTCCATGCAGCAAAATCCATTAATACAACGGAATGCAATACCAAAGCCAAATAGGCGATGGCTATTAGGGTGTGGGTCTTGGCAAAGAGGCGGTACGGAAAACGTTTGATCAGTGCCAGGGCTATCAGTAGGGCAACTGCATAAAATGCCCATTCGCCGATGGATTCGGCCGTGTGGCGAAAATCATGAAGAGTTTTTTCCAGGGTGTTTACAGAGTCCTGAGTCATCGCGTGCCGCGACCCTTTTCGCTGGGGAGATTCCATCAAGCCCAGATCGACCAACCAGTGTGGCCCATTTACCGCAACCCAATGGGAGGTTGCGATTATCAATGCAGATATACCTAACCACTTGTGTAACCGATAAGTTTTGTCCAGACCACCTAGCCAAGGTTCCAGCCAGACTGGGCGCAGGGCTAACATCATAGCTATGCTCATTACTGCAATAGTGATGACACCCGAGTACTGAACAAGTAAGTGACGAACTTTGAAGAAATTTAAGGTTTCTGAAAAGGGTGCGTTGGACAACAACCATACACCGGTTATTCCGATCAGTATGGTCCAAAGACCCAGTTTGATATTTTTCAGCATGGCAAACTTCTGCTCATATTAATTGTTTGTTGAGGGCAGTTTGCTATTTAAGTAATGCCCCAAAGTTTTTTATATCGAGGCGTATATTGAGTGAAATATTATGTAGTTAATATACGCGATTTTACATAATCGAATGAGGCTAGCCACAAGACAAAACAAACCGCTATGCCCGGTTTGTTGATCTAATAGCATTGCCATGCTTCGATCTTTGTTGGCTTGGTCGCCTTTTGTTATCGCCGTAGTGACTAAGGAACTGGGCTGTATTTATCGGGAGCAGGGGTGGCGGGTAAGGGATTAGGAAAGGCCCTATTTGGGTTGCGGGAAGTCACAATTTAAACCTTTGCATATTTTAATTAGTGTTGTCCTCACAAATTCATCACTCACTGGAGAAAAGATTATGCAAATAACTAAATGGCAACCATTTCAAAGTATTGACGATTTGTTTAACAGATATGCACGTGTGTTTAATAACGGATTTCCCTCACTTTTGGATGAGGATGGGAAAGGGCTTATTGAATGGTCACCTTCGGCTAATATCAGCGAGACAAAGAAAGAGTTTTTGATCAAAGCTCAATTGCCGGGCGTGGATAAATCGGATATGCATATCACGGTTGACAATGGTGCCTTGACCATAAAAGGCGATCACAAAAACCAGAAAGAAGAAGACGACGAAATGTTTCATAGAGTCGAATGCTTTCAAGGAACATTTTCTAGGACGTTCACTTTGCCAGAAAATGTGGATCAATCGAAAATCCATGCAGAAAGTAAAGATGGCGTATTGAAGGTTCATTTACCCAAGAGTAAACAATCGGTTACTCAGCCAACACAAGAGATTAAAATTGACTGAAGAAACCGTTTATCTACATCTAATAGATAGATAATTATCTGATGCGCGAACTGGCAATGGATATTGGTTCAACAAACCAAATTAGATCCGGCGATGCGCATCAGGTAATCTTCACCCTGGCCTTATGGTTTTGCAGTGCTCGTGCATGACAGCGGAAATAAACGCAAGGCACGGTTATTCAACGTACTATCCGCACTAACGTTTCTTCTCAGTGGGTTACTAACTTACGCCGCATTATTCAGTATCCACTCTTTACGGCACTAAAACTGCTGCGCCTTCAAAGCGACCGGCGCGCAGATCGTCCAGTGCTGTATTCGCTTCTTGCATGGAGTAGGTCGTCGTTTTGACACATAGATCCATTCTGGAAACCTGCTTTTGGAAATCAAGCCCGTCCTGTCGCATCAGATTGGCGACCGAGACCAATTGGCGCTCTTCCCAGAGGATTTTGTAAGGGAAGCTTGGAATGTTACTCATGTGGATGCCGGCGCAAACCACACGACCGCCCTTGCGGACCGCCTTTAGTGCTAAAGGAACCAAGTCACCGTCAGCGGCGTAAATGATGGCGATGTCCAATGGTTCGGGTGGCAGCTCATCAGAGGCACCTGCCCATGTTGCACCCAGATTACGGGCGAAGGCTTGCCGAGCTGAGTCACCAGGTCGGGTAAAAGCAAATACTTCCCGGCCTTGCCAGATGGCAACCTGCGCCACGATATGGGCCGCAGCACCAAACCCATAGAGCCCGATCCGTTTCCCCTCACCGGCAATAACCAGTGAACGCCAACCGATCAATCCGGCACACAGTAGGGGAGCCAAGGATACATCGCTGCCGTCTTCGCCCAATGGAAAAGTAAAGTGGGCATCGGCGATAACCTCTGTTGCGAATCCACCGTCTCTTGTGTATCCGGTAAATAAGGGCGCGTCGCAGAGGTTTTCCTGATTGGATTTGCAATAGGGACAGACACCACAAGTATGGCCAAGCCAGGGTATACCAACGCGCTCACCTAGCTTCAAATCCGTTACGCCTTCGCCTAGTTCAATTATCCGCCCCACAATTTCGTGCCCGGGAATAATCGGAGATTTCGGGTTTGGCAGTTCGCCATCGCAGACATGAAGATCTGTTCTGCATACACCGCAGGCGAGTACTTTTACCCGGACTTGTCCTTTTTCGGGGTGTCGGTCAGGCATGTCTGTCCACACAAGGGGGCTTTTGGGTTTGTTGAGTACCATGGCTTTCATTGGTTGTTCTCCTAAAAAACGTGATCAACTAGGCTGGCTTTAAACCTCTGTAGTACTGCTGGAAGCATGTCAGGTAGATCTTCCGCTATGAGACCAAACCCAAATTCTACGGCAGCCTCTCCATGCAACCAGACCGCTGCTGCTGCCGCTTCTAATGGTGGCATACCCTGTGCCAGCAGTGCTGCGGTGAATCCGGTCAGGACATCACCACTTCCACCGGTTGCAAGCTGAGGTGGCGCATTGGTGTTTATTATTGCTCGCCCATCCGGAGCTGCAATCACCGTGTCGGAACCCTTTAATACCACCACCGCGTTGCTTAGTTGGGCGGCACGTCGGGCGCAATCAAGCTTGTCTCCCTCGAGGCTAAACAGACGTTTAAATTCACCGGCATGGGGTGTCAGAACACAGGGCCCTCGAATGGCTTCAAAAAGCGATTCGGGTTTATCTGCGAATGCGGTCAAAGCATCGGCATCAAGGACGACCGCTCGTTGCGTGGCAAGTGCTGCGAGCACATATTGCCGCGTGGTTGCATTGACTCCCGCTCCAGGGCCGATTGCCACGACATTGCGACGCACGTCGCGGAGCAGGTTTTCAAAATCTTCAAAATTATCGCAATGACGTACAATCGCATTGACCAACGAAATGGCGTAAATGTTCCAGGCCTTGCTGGGGGCAGCGACGGTGATTATTCCAGCACCAGCACGGGCAGCTGCGCGGGCTGTCATGCGACTGGCCCCGGTCATTGATTCACCTCCAAGAATCAGAACTTCACCACGCTTATACTTGTAACTTTCAGGCTGTGGCCAGGGATAGTTCTCCTGCCAGAGTAACGGGGCGTTTTCCCAGGTCTTATAGTCATTGTCCGGCAGCAATGACTCAGGTGTGTCAATATCCGCTAAGATGATGTCACCGCAATGTCTTCGACCGGGATAAAGCAAATGCCCGGTTTTTTTACGAAAGAAGGTAACCGTGAGATCCGCCGATGCGACACCGCCTAAAACCTTACCGGTGGTTCCATCAACCCCGCTGGGGACATCAATCGCGCAAACCGGAATCGTACTGTTGTGCAGTGCGTCGATTTGTTCCAGCGCAGCCCCTTCAAGCGGACGTGAGAGTCCGGCCCCAAAAATCGCATCTACCACAAGCTCTGTGTTATTCAGGCAGTCCGCAGAAAAGGGCTCAATGGTGCCACTCCAGAGACTTGACGCACGGGCAGCGTCACCCGCCAGATCGTCAGGTGACACCAGCAGTGAGACACGCACTGGCCAGCCTGCTGCTCGCAAACGACTGGCCGCAATAAAACCGTCACCGCCATTATTTCCAGGGCCACAAAGAAACCGTATCGGTCTGATGGACCAGCGTGCGGCAATGGCATCGGCTACTGCGGTGCCTGCGGTCTGCATCAGCGTAAATGAATTGATTCCGCGGGTTATCGCAAGATGATCTACCATCTGCATTTCCGTAGCAGTCAGAAGTCTTAATGAAGAACAGAACATATCAATTACAAAGCCTCAAGCATATGTTGCTGCGTATCCTTGGCTGCGACCAAGCTGGCCGGAGAATATCGCATTGCTGGTCTCCCTCCTGTGTTTGACAATGACATCAGCTACTGCAACGCTGAAGTTTCATTGTCGGTGGCTACAAGGGGCATCGTTGTTACTATTTTTTTTGTGGATGTTTGATCGGGATGTACATTACCTTGGGTATTACTGAAGGCCACAACACTATCTTCCCGTTCGATTAATTCAGCATTAGTCTACGAAGCGCAACTGGCCCAAGTAATTGGGGATATCCGAGTACTGTTGCGGGCACTCCCAATTTAAAGTAATCCGGACTGGTAGTAAGCTACCAGCTAGGGATATTAAGTGAGGGTGAACTCGCGACCGAGAGCTACCAGAATTTTCATCTGCAACTGCTGGTGGGAGAGTGGCGGGCGTGAACGCTGCGGTGGGTAATTCCGTCCATGATAAATTCTGATGACGTTCGAACTCAACACGATTCAGTGCGGCAGGAGCTTTTTCCTGCTCGGTCTGTCACTATAGTGGTGGGACTTATCGATTTTTTCCAGTCAGGGAAACAAACAGCATTTTTATATTTTGAGTTATTAAGTGCTCCATCGTACAGATATTATTTTCTCAGGTATCTACCATTGCTTTGTTAGCCTGTTTGGCTCGCTCCCTTGTATGTGTATGGCACAACATACATTTCAATAAAAGGAAATAAGCCATGAGTTCACCTGCAAAGGTTCCCCAGTTGAATGCAATGGCAATATCAGATTGTGTCATTTGGTCGAGCCTGCATTTTCAATTCTGACCTCGTTGCACGCTTACAAAATGATGAGCCATTAGCACCATTTATGAACAAAGAGGCACTCTATGATGGCAGTGCTCATGGTTATATCGACTATCCCGCTGCTATGCAATCAAGCTAGTGATTTTTTATTGAACTATATACAGACACAAAAAGGAGTTAATTATGAGCCAGACACAAAATGTTAATCGTCAACTGCTGTTGGTAAAACGGCCTGTGGGCGAGCCAACACAAGACACCCTGAAGTTAGTAGAAAGCGACGTGCCGGTACCCGGCGAAAATCAAATGCTATTACAAACAGAATTTTTATCACTCGACCCTTATATGCGCGGTCGAATGAGTGATGTACCCTCTTACGCGCCAGCCGTTGAAATCGGTGGTGTGATGGTAGGTGGCACGGTTGCCAGGGTCGTTAGATCAAATGTTGATGGATTTAAAAAAGATGATCTTGTACTTAGCTTCAATGGTTGGCAAGACTACGCGTTGTCAGATGGAGCTGGCGTAACAAACCTGGGCCACTCGTTTGCTCACCCATCTTGGGCTTTGGGTATATTGGGTATGCCTGGTTTTACTGCATGGGCTGGTCTGCAAAAAATCGGCGAACCACAACCAGGGGAAACCATTGTTGTGGCGGCAGCAACAGGCCCAGTGGGCGCAACGGTTGGACAAATAGGCAAGATCCTTGGCTGTCACGTGATTGGTATTGCCGGTGGGCCGGACAAATGCAAATATGCCGTGGATGAACTTGGTTTTGATGCTTGTATTGACCATAAGGCTCAGGGCTTCGAAGATAATCTTGCCAAAGCCTGTGTTGAGGGTGTCGATGTTTATTTTGAAAGTGTTGGTGGCAAGGTATTGGATGCGGTGATTCCGCTGCTGAATTCGAATGCCCGCATTCCACTATGTGGTTTGGTCTCGCAATACAATGCTATAGCTTTGCCCGAAGGACCTGATCGTATGAATTGGCTAATGGGTCAAATTCTTCGCAAGAAAATTAAATTGCAGGGTTTCATTATCTTTGATGATTTTGGTCATCTCTATCCCGAATTTGAAAAAGAGATGCGCCAGTGGGTTGAGCAGGGCAGGGTAAAGTATCGTGAAGAGATAATAGATGGTCTTGAAAATGCCCCAGAAGCTTTTATCGGTTTGCTCAAGGGCGAAAATTTTGGCAAAAGGGTGATTCGTGTCCGCTCTGATGGATAAGGTCTACATGAGAATAATGGTGCTCTAAATATTTATTCTCTTTGCATTTGCACAACGAGATAAACGATTGCACGTTCATAATTGCAGTAACTGGAGCCTTTTTTGACGATATTTTTATCGGATACACCGACCGTGCGGTAATGGCATCGGCTACTGCAGTGCCTGCGGTCTGCATAAGCGTGAGCGAATTGATTCCGATCGCCGTTGCAAGATGGTCTGTCGTTTGCATTTCTGCGGTGGTTAAAGCCTACGTGGAGAGCAGAGCCTACCCATCACAATACCTCCAGCACAGACTGCAGCGTATCTTTGGCGTTGCCGAACAGCATGCGTGTGTTCTCTTTGAAGAACAGTGGATTCTGCACGCCGGCATAACCGGTTGCCATGCTGCGCTTGAGGACAATAGTTACCTTGCCTTTCCAGCACGTAAGTACCGGCATGCCAGCGATGGGACTGTTCGGTTCATCAAGTGCTGATGGATTGACGATATCGTTGGCACCAATAACGAGGGAAACGTCAACCTCGGGAAAGTCATCGTTGATTTCATCCATTGCGAACACAATGTCATAGGGGACATTCGCTTCGGCCAACAGTACATTCATATGCCCAGGCATGCGTCCAGCGACCGGGTGAATTCCAAAGCGTACGTTGACCCCTTTGGCTCTCAGCGTGCTGGTGAGCGCAGCGACGTTCTGCTGCGCTTTTGCAACTGCCATCCCATAGCCTGGAATGATCATTACCTCCTTGGCTTCCAAGAGAAGCGCCGCTGTTTCTTTGGCAGTGATGGCTGTGACCTCGCCGTCTTCTTCGATTCCGGCAGAAGAATATTTTTTGCCACCAGCTGAACCAAAGCCACCAACCAGCACTGTCACAAAACTTCTATTCATCGCGCGACACATGATGGTCGTCAATATCGCGCCGCCCGCACCGACCAGTGCACCTATCACGATCAATAAATCATTGTTCAGCATGAAACCGGTGGTCACTGCTGTCCAACCCGACAAGCTGTTGAGTATGGATATAACGACAGTCATATCAGCGCCGCCAATGGCCATAACCAATTGAATACCAAAAATCAGCGCAATCGCAGTCATGATGAGTAACGGCAATATACCGCCACCTGCCGCAGACTGATTAACAAATTCCCAGCCAAACCAGATTAGGACGATTAGTATGCCGAGAGTGAACGGGGCGCGCCCCGGTAGCACCAGTGCTTTGCCGCTGATGCGACCGGATAGCTTTGCGAAGGCGATTAATGAGCCAGAGCAGGTTACAGCACCGATCAGTATACCGACGTAGATTTCAATGTGATGAATCGTCAAATCGATACCGATCAATTGCGAGGACGTATCCCCGAACTTGGCATAGCCAACCAGCACCGCCGCCAGCCCGACAAAACTGTGCAGCAGGGCAATGAGCTCTGGCATCGCGGTCATCTGCACGTGCCTGGCGACAACTAGCCCGATACCTCCCCCCACGATCAAGGCAGCTATCAACTCGAGATAATTGTTAGTGACGACGCCGAGTATAGTTGCCAACAAGGCAACGACCATGCCGGCAATGCCATACCAGTTGCCCCGGCGAGCGGTTTGCTGACTGGAGAGACCACTCAGGTCCATAATGAAAAGTACCATCGCAGCGATATACGCAGCACTTACGACGCCTGTGTTAATCATGATGATTTCCGGAACATTTTGAGCATTCGATGAGTTACGGCAAAGCCGCCGACGATATTAATGCTGGTGATGGCTAGCGCCGTGATAGCGAGCCACTTCACCGTATTATCCTGCGAACTAATCTGGAGCAACGCACCAATCACGATAATGCTTGAGATGGCGTTGTTGGTGCTCATCAGTGATGTATGCAGTGTTGGGGAAACATTCCAAACCACCATGTAGGCGACTACGCTAGCGAGGACGAGAACCGTTACGTGTACCATAAAGTCTGCTGGTGCCACCGAGCCAAGCCCAAGCAGCGCAAGTACAGCAATGACAACAGTCACTACCGGACCCCAAACGGATTTTTTTTGTTCAACGACCGCTGGTGCAGGTACAGGTACAGGTACGACCTTTTTGGGGGCCGGTGGATTTTTCGGCACAGGCGGAGGCCATGTTATTTTGCCACCGCTGCAAACCGTGGCGCCGCGAATAACTTCGTCCTCCATGTCGAGGACGATTTCACCATTTTTGTTCGGTGTCATTTCAGCGAGTAGATGCAGCAGGTTGGTAGCATACAGCTGGCTCGATTGGGTGGCCATGCGGCTGGGTAAATCGGTGTAGCCAATGATCGATACACCGTGTCGAACGACCAGCTCACCGGGCACTGTCAGCTCACAATTGCCGCCCTGTTCGGCGCCAAGATCAACTACTACGCTACCGGCCCTCATGGACTTGATCATCTCGGCTGTAATCAGTCGCGGTGCCGGTTTACCGGGGATTAATGCGGTGGTCACAATGATATCAACATCCTTGGCCTGCTCGGCAAATAGCTGCATTTCGGCCTCGGTAAATTCTTTACTCATCACCTTGGCATAGCCACCTTCGCCGGAACCGTCTTCGTCCTTGAAATCGAGCATCAGGAACTCGGCGCCCATGCTCTCGATCTGTTCTTTTACTTCGGGGCGTGTATCAAACGCACGTACGATCGCCCCCAAACTCTTTGCAGTACCGATCGCTTCCAGGCCTGCAACACCCGCGCCGATCACCAGCACCTTGGCTGGTGGTACTTTGCCGGCTGCGGTGATCTGTCCTGCGAAAAATCGACCAAAGTGCTCTTCTGCTTCGACTATGGCGCGGTAGCCTGAAACGTTGGCCATGGAGCTGCGTGCGTCCATCTCCTGCGCGCGTGAAATTCGGGGGATGCTGTCCATGGCGATGGCCGTGACGCCGCGCTCGGTCAGCTGCTTGAGCAAGTCGGGGTTCTGTGCTGGCCACAGGAAGCTGATTAGTGTCTGACCTGATCGCAGCGAGGTGACCTCGTTATTTTCGGGTGCCTGTACTTTGAGCACGATATCGGATTGCGCCCAGAGTTCTTTTGCTGAGGCCACAATCTCACCGCCAGCAGCTGCGTAAGCGTCATCGGTGTAGCTGGCCGCAGTTCCCGCAGCGGTTTCAACAGCAACGCTGAAACCCAATTTTGACAATTGAGCAACCACCTCGGGAGTCGACGCCACACGCCGCTCGCCCTGGTGAAGTTCCTTTGGAATGCCGATTTTCATAGACTTTTTCCTGGCTCGTGATAGAGCAATGAGTAAGCAAGACTACGGCCCTGGATTAATCACAGGGCCATTGCTTCTCAATCTTAATCGCGCGATTAAATTTACCGAGCGGTATAACCCCCATCGATGACCAGCTCACTGCCGGTCATAAATTTGGATTCATCCGACGCCAAAAATAATACGCCGTAAGCAATATCGATGGGTTCGCCGACATGACCAATAGGGTGGGCGTCATCAAGCTGTTGCTTGAATGCTTCAGCGCCGAGCGGTGATTGTTGTGCAAGTGCCTCGACGAGTGGGGTCATGATAAAACCAGGGTGTACCGAGTTAACCCTGATATTCTCCTTGGCATAGATCAAGGCATCGTTCTTGGTCATCAGCCGGACCGCACCCTTGGATGCATGATAAGGGGGTAGATCGGCTGCACCTACCAGACCGTAAATAGACGACATATTGATAATGCTTCCGCGCGACGCTTTACGCATATAGGGAATCACATGCTTGGTGCACAGGAATACGCCGGTCACATTAATACTCATCAGCGTCTCCCACTCCTGCTTGGATATTTCATCGGTGGGTTTTTCTACCCCGGCGATACCGGCATTATTGACCAGCACGTCTATCGAACCGAACTCACTAGCCACCTCGGAAAAAACCTTGCTTACGTTGTCCTCATCAGTGGTATCGAGATGCCAAAATTTAGCCACGCCACCAGCCGCATTGACTTCAGCAGCCAGTTTCTTACCGGTTTCGTCGTTGACGTCTGTAATGGCCACGCTGGCACCGTGCTGGGCTAGTAGCAGGGCGGTGGCCCTGCCGATTCCGAGTCCGGCACCTGTAATTAACGCAACTTTTTTATCGACTCTTTTCATTGTTTTGTCCTCTATATCCTGAATTTAAATCATTTAAACGTTGTGCCCACAGGCTTCTCTGTTTAATAGCGTCGTTAGAATGGCGCATCGATGTCTACCACGTCTATTAATTTGTGATTGACGAATTCTTTGATGCCAAGACCGAGTAACTCGCGGCCATAGCCGGAATGGCGAATACCACCAAAGGGCAGGTCGGCCTTCACCATTGTCGGATGGTTTACGAATACCATGCCGGTAGAAATTTGCTTCGCTACTTCGGCACCATGGCCTGGATCGGACGTGAATACCGACCCGCCCAATCCAAAGGGTGTGTCATTGGCAATACGCACCGCATCATCTTCATTTTTGGCGCGGAACAGCATGGATACCGGCCCGAAAAATTCCCAATAGCGGGCAGGGTTGTCGTCGCTAATATCAGTAAGAATGGTGGGTTGTACGAAGGCACCTTGACTGGGGACTTTGGGTCCAACCTCGGTTGCCTTTGCACCGTGTTCGATCGCCTGACTAATCTGCTTTTTGACAAGGTCAGCAGCACTTTGCGATGACAGTGGTGCTAAAGTCGTTTCGGGATCGAACGGATCGCCGGCTTTCAGCTTGGTAATGCCTGCTGTGTACTGCTCGAGAAAATCATCGTAGATTGTGTCATCAATGATCATACGTTTTGAGGAAACACAGACTTGGCCGCCGTTCCAGTGACGACCAAAAACCGCCCAGTTGACGGTTTTTTCAAGGTCTGCATCAGCCAGTACTACGAATGCGTCAGCACCGCCAAGCTCCAGTGTCGACTTCTTCAGTGCCTTACCGGCAGCAGAGGCGATGCTGGCACCAGCAGCCTCTGATCCGGTGAGCGCTACGCCGCGTACCAGCGGATGGTTGATAATCAATTCGGTTTGCGAATGTTTAGCATAGAGGTTCTTGAAGGCGCCTTTGGGCAGGCCCGCATCGAGCATAAGTTTTTCGCAAGCCGCGGCACTTTGAGGAACAATACCTGCATGTTTGAGTAACATGGTATTACCCGCAGACAACTGCGGTGCAATGATGCGCGCGACCTGGTAGTACGGAAAGTTCCAGGGCTCCACCGCAAGCAATACGCCCAGGGGATCATGGACGATGACCGCATCGCCCTCAGCTGGATCGGCTACGGGCAGTTTTTCCGGCTTGAGCAGAGCCTCGGCATTTTTTGCGTAGTATTCAAAAATGGCTGCGGATAATTCTACCTCTGCCTTGGCTTCCGATGTGATCTTACCCATTTCCAGAGTCAGTAATTTTGCGTAGGTATCACTATTGTTACGCAGCAGGTCAGCTGCCTTTTGCATAATTGTTGCGCGCTCAGCGAATGAGGTCTGCTTCCAGGAAAGGAAGGTTGTATTGGCGGCTTCTATGGCCTCAATGATTTCGGCATCAGTCGCTTCCGGAAAGGTCTGCAGTACCTCACCCGTGTATGGATTAGTTGTTGCGTAAGCCATGATAATCTCCTTAGTTAATAACGTTCGTATCTGCTCACCATGATGAAACGGTAGGGCCGTCTATCACTTTCATTTGTACTGGGTAGACCGAGTTGATAACGAGATAGCACTATCGCAACGATGCCGTGCAGTGACAATTCGTGATCGCCGCGCGAGCTTGTGGTTATCCGCAGGATTTTTTTGATGGGCTTGCAAGGCGCAGGAGAGAGTGTGGTCTGGCCTTATTATCGGCACAGCACAGGGTGATTATGGGGCTGGTTGACGAGCTCGCTTTATCCACGGTGTTTCAACCATTTCCAGGCTCGTTACCTACAGGCGAGGACTGCGGACAGTTAAATGGTGAGTGAATACATTAACGATATGAGCTTGTCTCCATCGACGGGTTTATGTAATAAGGTACAATTGTCGAGGTTTGCGGCTTTGATCTCTTGAGCAGAGGTATCTCCCGTCATAATGATCACTGGCAAGTCGTTCTTCATCGCTTCACGTATGCGACGCACTACCTCGATGCCGTTGTAATTTGGGAGTCGGTAATCGGAGACCAATAAATCAGGGCAAATACCTGCCTGAAGATGGGCTAAAGCTTCATCGCCGTTCTGCGCACTATGGACGGTTGCACCGAGAGACTCCAACAATAGGGTAGCTGCATCGAGAACTGATTGGTCATCGTCCACAAACAGTATGCTTGGGTTATGGCTGTTTTCGGTATAGGGATGGCTTATGGATGCGGGGGTTTGTTGTGCAGGTTGGGAGCTCCCTAGCGGTACCTGTAGTGTGAAGCTTGAGCCTTTTCCAACGGTGGATGACACGGTGATAGGGTGATCAAGTAAAGTGGCGATATGTTCGACAATAAATAGTCCGAGCCCGAGTCCCTGGCGCCGTTCGCGTAACTTGTTTTCCAGCTGGTAGTGCTCCTGGAAGATATTGTGCAGTGACTCCTCAGGTATTCCGATACCGGTATCTGTGACGGAGATACGCGCGATGTCATTGTTACACTGGCATTCGATGGTAATGCGGCCGCGTTCGGTATAGCGTACTGCATTGGACACTAAATTTTCGATAATACGTTTGAGCAGGGCCGGGTCGCTGTGGACCACGAAATCGTCGCCGATAGTTTCCAGTAGCAGGCCTTTTTGCTGGGCTTGTTGACGGTTGTCGATGATAACCGGGGCGATGATTTCGTGCAGGTGAACGTCACGTATATCAGCGACAATCTGTCCGCTCTCGAACATCGAGATATCTAGCAGCGCGTTGAGCAACTCGCTCATGGTGCCTAAGGACTGACGCATATTTCCGATAACTTCCTGCTGCTTGACGCGGTCGGGTATATCCGACAAAACCGACAAATACAATCCCATCGATTGCAACGGTTGTCGCAAATCATGACTAGCAGCAGCCAGGAAGCGCGATTTACTGGTATTAGCGCGCTCAGCCATTTCTTTGGCTGCTGCTAACTCTCGTTCAATTTCTACGTGGTCGCTGATGTCGCGGATAGCACTGGATACTAACAAGCCGTTTGCCGTTTGCACGGGGCTCAGGCTAATTTCGAGCTGGAACTCCTCACCGTTGCGTTTCTTTCCGTAGAGCGCTGTGTGATTTTGTCCCATTGGGCGTACCCGCGGGGCATTAAAAAAAGTATTTCTATGGTGGGGATGAGTGGCACGAAAACGCTCGGGTAGTAGCATATCGACAGAATTACCCAGTAGCGCATCACGCGGGTAGTCGAACAGTACTTCAGTTTGTGTATTAACCAGCACCATTTCGCCATCTGCATTGATAACAATCATCGCGTCTGCCGAGGAATCCAGCAATTGCCGGAGTTGTTGGTTTTCAAGTGCGCGAGGTGTGATGTCGCGTATGACACTGGTTACTAGGGTGCCCTGTTCACACTCCAGTGGGCCCAGGCTGATCTCTGCTTGAAACTCGCTGCCATCTTTACGTTGGCAGAGTAGCATTACAGGCAGTTTTTCACCTAGCGCACGGGTTTGTGGATGCGCATGAAAATGCTGTCGATGTTGTACATGACGAGCTGTGAAACGTTCGGGCATCAGTGCCTCAATAGTCAGACCGACGAGCTCTCCATGTGTATAGCCGAATAGAGTTTCAGCCTGGTGATTGGCCATGACTATGGTGCCAGCCTTATCGGCGACAACCAATGCATCTGGTACAGCCTCCAGGATTTTTCGAAGCGGTAGGTCCATTTTCAGGTTTTCCTGGTTAGTCAGCAATAATTGACATCGATAGTACAACATAAATCTCTGCTTAAATATATGTTGCCATATGGGGTGTTGAAAGCGGTAATAAATATTTGCAACAGTCTTTTTTATCGGGCCTGAAAAATACGCATTACCTACTTGCTAACAGAGATAGAGTCCCGGAACAGGGTGAGACCACAGTTTAGATGAGGGCCATAATAGTGGCGCCAAGGAGGGAGCCAGATTGCCGGTTGAATGATCCCTGATCGGCTCTCGATTGGGGTTATGCCACCGGACAGCAGTACTGTGGTTATCCCTAATATTAATGTGCTCCCAACGGATATCATCTGGCTAGATTTGGAACTACCATATCATTCCTGATCGCGGTCGAGGGCTGGTCGAGGGCTAAGGCTTCTTGTTGCCTGGTAACCGCATCAGGTTTTACACTAATTCTGGTTTACACTTACAGGGTGTTTGGAATTGCGACGGGCTATTGATAGGCACAGATGTAGAATCTGCAGCAGAGTTCGCCGTTAGGGTTTATCACCGCTGTACACATGAGGGCATGTAATGACTGATATAAATATTGGTATAAGTAAAGAAAGTAGAGAGGACATATCAGATGGTTTGAAGCGACTTCTAGCTGATTCCTATACGCTGTATTTACAAACGCATAATTTTCACTGGAATGTAACAGGCTTACAATTTCGTGAATTACACCTAATGTTTGAGGATCAATATACTGAGTTGGCAGTCGCAGTTGATGATATTGCTGAACGTATCCGAACGCTTGACGTTCCGGCACCGGGTACTTATAAAGCTTTTTCTCAACTCAGTTCTATCAAAGAAGTTGATGGGGTCCCCAGCTCATCCGAGATGGTTGAGTTGTTGACTCTGGGTCATGAACAGGTGATTAAAACTTGTCGCGCCGTATTGAAAGTAGCGCAAGCTGCTGACGATGAATCAACCGCCTCACTGGTTTCTGATCGTATGCGTATTCATGAAAAGACCGCTTGGATGTTGAGAGCAAGTAAAAAGTCTTAAAGAAACACTGCACCTGATAGCTATGGTTAGCATTCTTTTATATGTGCTGTGTCGTTTTATTCAGCAGAAATAGTTTGTGCAATAGCTGCGGGTGAGTTTTTTGATAAATCGAGAATCAACGTGCTATCTATCTTCTGAAAGTAATTCTGAAATGGCGAGTTGAATCTTTACTTATTTGAGTACCACTGATTCCCTCGCAGCAGCATCCGTGTGATTTGTACGATCCGTTTTATTCAGACTAACCTCTGGGATAATACTTGAGTTGTTTGTGGGGCTTATAGTTGAGACGGGTACAACGTTTAGAGCAAACCACCTCTTTAACTGGTGAGCTAGTGAGGAATTTTTGAGTCGGAACAAGCATGATAAGCCGAAGATAGCAGGCGGCCGTGTTATCTCTTTATACGCAGTGTTGGCCGGTTTAACTGTTGCTGTTGTCATTGCATTGGCTTGGTATGTGCTGGACGCTAGGGAGCGGAGCATCATCACAGGGGCTACTGAATCTACTATTCGTGGTGTTGAAACGCTAATTAAACTGGATATCGAAGCTCGAGTGGTATCACTCTCAGGCTTAGCACGGCAATTGGGCGGAGAGACGTCTATATCCCGTGACGATTGGGAAAACCTGGCCAGGATCATTTACTTAGGGCGACCAGGCTATCAATCCATTGGATTGATTCATCGCAGCATGTTCGCTGGGTGTTACCACTTGAGGGTAATGAAATCGCGCGGGGTTTTGATCTTCGATTCAATCCGCCCGCTTTGGCGGCAGCAATAACAGCACGTGAGCGAAACCGTGTTGCTTTTACCACTCCCCTAGACTCAATTCATGGCGGCAAAGGTTTGGGAATATACGTTCCTGTTAATCGTTCCGGTCCCGACGGTGAACAGTTTGCAGGCCTTGTGGGTAGTGTGCTTTTGATTGAACCGTTGCTGCAGGTAATACTTCCTACGGAGGTTATGACTGAGCACAGCGTTGCTATATCGATCAATGGTAAGAGTCTGTTTTCCACAGATCCTATACCCACTGCAGTAGACCAGCAGTGGGTCCAGCAACGGCAGTTTGAATTGTACGGTGTAAACTGGCAGTTACAGGTTGCACCGAGAGAAGAGTTTCTTCTAGGGACTTATTTCAGATTCTCCAACGCGATGCTGGTGTTGCTGATTTTGTTGACTAGCCTGACAAGCTTGGCAGTTTATTATCTGTTGATCTCACGTGCTCGGACTAAGCAGGCGCTCGCTACGGCGCGCCGTCTCGACAGTTTATTTTCGAACCTCCCCGGGATGAGCTATCGCTGCGAGGAATATTATCCTTGGGCAATGGTTTTTGTCAGCGACGGTTGTCAGGCGCTCTGTGGTTACGAGCGCCGAGTATTGGAAAACAAACAGGTTCTCTGGGGCGAGCTGATCCATCCGGCTGACTTGGAGACAGTGCAGCAGGCGGTTGCAGAGGCGGTGGCTGAGCGAAGGCACTTCGACGTGGAGTATCGTATTTATAATCGCGGCGGAGCGCTCCGATGGGTGTGGGATCGGGGGCTGGCGATTGCTTCGGATAGTGGAGGAGGGGCTATCTTAGAGGGTTTTCTCTCTGACATTACGGATCGCAGGCGTGCGGAACTTTCGCTTATTCAGGAAAAAGCTTATTCCGAGTCGATAGTTGCCGCGGCCATTGACGCCGTTATAACGGTTGGAGCGAGTGGCAAAGTCGAAACGTTTAATCCCGCAGCACAGACCAAGTTTGGCTATACAAAGCAAGAAATGGAAGGCAGGGATTTTAGTCAGCTGATCCCTGAACCTTACAAGAAGGAGTATGGCGATTTAGTTGCCGATTATCAGCAGACCGGAGAGTTGCCAGCCCGCTTCGAGCGCCGGGAGGTGAGTGGGAAGCATCGAGATGGTTCGGAGTTCCCGGTACAGCTGTCTGTTAGTAAAATGCAGCATCAAACTGAGCGCAAACTAGTCTGCCTTGTGCGTGATATTTCCACGCGCGTCGCTGCCGAACAAGAAGTCAGGGATCTCAGGGAAAAACTGGCCCACGTCGACCGCCTTACGATGCTGGGTGAAATGGCCACTGGTATCGCCCATGAAATCAATCAGCCGCTCACGGCGATATCCCTGTTTTCACAGGCAGGTAAACGCTTGTTAGTCGCCGGAAAAAAAGACCGCTTGTCAGATATTCTGGACAAACTCAGCGAACACGCGCTGCGCGCGGGGGCAATCGTTGAGCGTATGCAAATGATGACCGAGCAACATGTGAGCAGCTTCGAAACCGTAGTGTGTAACACGCTAGTCGAAGAAGTGATTGCGCTCGCCCAAGCCGATGGCCGGATTCGCGGTATTGTGATCGATTTTGAGCTTGCCGATGGACTGCCGCTCGTTTCGGTTGACCGCGTGCAGATTCAACAAGTGGTTCTGAACCTATTGCGTAACGGTATGCAGGCAATGCAGACGGTAAACTGTGAGCGCGGTGATTCTATCTCTTTGCAGACTCGCCTAAACCAACGCAACGAGATCGAGGTTTCGGTCAGAGACAGCGGTGGCGGCGTTTCAAAAGAAGCCGCAGGAAAAATATTTACACCCTTTTCAACTACCAGAGAGTCAGGAATGGGCATAGGGCTATCGATTAGCCGTGCTATCATTTTGGCACATGGTGGAGAGATTAACTTTTATAACAATGATGGTGGTGGGGCAACATTCTACTTTACGCTGCCAGCTGTTGTTGCAGGAGAGCAAGATGGATAACGCACAAACGGTCTTTATCGTTGACGATGATGAAGGTGTCCGAGAGGGGCTCAGCTTGTTACTCGATTCGATCGATCAGCCGCGGCAAGTATTTGCCTCTGCGCTCGATTTCCTTGAGGCCTACGATAGCACTATGGGAGGCTGTCTGGTGCTGGACATCCGTATGCCGCGAATGACCGGTTTAGACCTTCAGGCAAAGCTTAACGAACAAGGTGCCACGTTGCCGATTATTTTCATTACTGGGCACGGAGATATTCCCATGGCTGTTGAGGCCATGCGCCGAGGAGCACTGGACTTTATCCGTAAACCTTTTCGAGAGCAGGATTTACTGGACAGGATTAACGAGGCTTTGGATATAGATCGTGGTATGCGTCGTCAGCTACTGGATCGACAACGACTTGCTGAGAAAATCAGTTCTCTATCAGACCGGGAGTTAGATGTTTTTCACCGTGTTGCCAATGGCGATATGAATAAGGTGATTGCCGGGGAACTTGGTATTAGTGAGCGCACGGTTGAGGTCCATCGTTCGCAAGTCATGAAAAAATTAAATGTTCGAACGCTGGCCCAGCTCGTTCGTATCAAAATTGAATCTGATATGGGGCACCGCTCTGAATAGAGGGGGTATCGTGGAATTAACTTATTTCAGCATCATTGCCTGCGACGGGAAGGGATTGCCTTCCGCGTCGACATGGGGCCACGTCGCAAAAGCTGTGGCCGACATCAGCAGTCACATGCGGGCAATTGCAATCCGCGGTAGGTAACTCGGGTCAACGGTGTTTGTCATGGGTATCCCGTCAGTTTGATGAAATGGCTATGCGTTTTACGTCATCTTGCTCAGATTGGCTCCGAGGAATCGTGAGCGTTAACACGCCTGCTTTCAGGTTAGCTTGAATGTCATCGGCATTCGCATCGACAGGCAGTGACAGGGTGCGCTGAAATGAACCATAACTTCGCTCCACTCGGTAAAACTGCTTGTCTTTATGCTCGTGCTTTTCTTCTTTTTCCCCCCTGATGGTCAGCACATCACCTTTGACTTCAATCGATAAATCCCCTTCTGACAGGCCCGGTACATCCAGTGCGATCTCATACTGATTGTCATCACCTGACACATCGACCTGTGGGCGATAAAATTCTGTTGGTCTAATATTGGACCCTAGCTGTCGCTGGAATGGGCTATTCAACGATGGCAAGCCAAAATTACTGAATACGTTGTCAAACAGGCGATCTATTTGCTGATGCAGTTGTTGCACCGGATGCTGCTCACGCTGCCAATCCGTGTTAGTGGGTGATGGCACTATACGTGAGGCTTCACCGCGTCGCACGGGAATTTGTGAGCCCTGATCTACACCGTTATCTTCATGTTTGAACCAGTTCCAAGGGTTGAGTTTTTGAAAGTTCATGGAAAATCCTCCTATCAATCAACATGAATCAGATTGTCTAAACGAAATAAAATATTGATGGGCTGTAGCACTGATAGCTACAGCCCATCAATGGCTTAGGCTGCGTCTTTATCGGTACTTTCCGCTTTTGTTTCAGCTTTGTGTTCCAGTATGCTACCGGATTGATTAATGACAATGCTACGTGGTTTCATGGCCTCAGGAATTTCCCGGACCAGACTTATCGTCAGCAAACCATTGCTAAGGTCGGCATTGGTTACTTCAACATATTCAGCGAGTGTGAACTTGCGTTCAAAAGCACGGTTGGCGATACCCTGATGCAGATACTTACGCTCAGTTTCCTCTTTGGCTTTTTGGCCACGAACAGTGAGTAGGCATTTTTCCACATTAATATCGAGTTCGGTTTTATTAAAACCGGCTACAGCCAAGGTAATGGCGTAGTGATTTTCGTCTAGCGCCTCGATATTGTAGGGAGGGTAACTTATGTTGTGATCGGCACCGTGCAATGCGCTGTCAATTAATGCGCCGAGGCCGTCGTAACCGACACTGCTGCGGTAGAATGGTGTTAAGTCAATTGAGCTCATGATATATCCTCCTCAGAAGCAATATAAAATAAAGTCAATAAATGCCAGAGAGCTTCGCTGGGAACGCCCCCCGGTTACTTAGAAAATAGGGTTGTTCTTGTTTTTTTCAAGCCCTCTATTAGAAAAATATATATAACAAATGGTCATTATTTTTTGCTGATCATTTCTGTTATAGGTTTTAGTTACATGGTTACTCCTTTATTGTTCGCCATATGTGAAGTGAACTTAATCTGCCAAAAATATTGTTTTAGTTTCTTTGTATAACCACATTCCTTTGGTTGCGATTAGAATTGGTGTGCAAGGTAATCTTCAAAATAGACAGAGTGGCCCAGATGAGTACTTTGTCCACCATCGAGGCGAGGAGTGCAACGGCAGCAGTGATATCTTTGGGGCTACCTAGTTCCGGTGCGACTGCGTTACAGTGGATGCCATTGCAGCTGTGCTGGGTAGCAATGTTTTTAGTAAGGGAAGCTGGCTCCCTCGCCGAGTTTCCATAATGAGGAATAACATGACGCCCCTCCAGTCTAAGCTAAGTTAAATTATCGCCATTATAATTAGAAAGTATAAAAACGGCCGGTATCCATGTCATTTTCCCAACTGTTATCACTGATAATCTGAATAGCCTGGTAATTGAGCTTTAATTTGTTTTCCATGATCAAGCTGTAAAACTCCTTACTAAAAGCAGTCTGGCGGGCGAACCCAGCACTTTCGAGTCGTTGAGTAGAAGGTGATAACACACCTACATCATAAATAAAATTATCTGTTAGTACTCCAGCCCAAGTTGAGATTCCATCGTGGATAATGGTCATCTTGCAGGTAGAAATACGCCGCGCCTGATCCGTAACGTGTTTGTAGCTCATACCCCCCGTCGGGCATATTAAGCGCTTTCAAAAAAGCATTGCGCGTGTGGGGAACATCTAACACAGACGAAGCTTGGCGGATCATTTGGGTATGAATATAGATAGGTGCCAAGCGGGCCTTAGCGCCGAAAGGAATACCGGTCATTGATCCATCTTCAAAGAAACCACTTTCCAGTAAATATTCATCATTCCCGATCCGGCGTCGCCATAAGTGGGCTGGAGATTCGCCGTCTATCGGTTGGCGATGGGGAAGTGAAGTCACTATTAAGCTGGCATAAACCGGTGTTGCTTTGTCTTCTTCCAACATCGTAGCTGCAGCATTTATGCATCTATGCTCCCATTTAGTTTTAGTCAGCCGGCGTGCCACATCAATTCCGTGTTCTTTTATAACTTTGTGGGGATTAAACATGGATCAGTTCGCTGGTATTTTAATAAGGAACGTTTATCAACTAATAAAACAGACGGAGTCCTTGCATTTTTTATTTTCAAATGATTGTGCTTATAAAACATAACCATTATTGACACTGTATTTTTCACCACAAGTGATTATAACTTTTCTGGCGATGCCATCTTCGTCACTAAGTGCGGTCAAACTCCTGCGAATTACGCTGGACCCGTTTGAGAAAAATAACAGAATGCACTCTAACTGAATCTAAAGCCGCTACATTCCATATTGCGGCCGAACAAATCTAATGATGACAATCAGTATGAAATCGCACTGGATGTACCGGGCCTGTCAGAAGGGGATTTATCGATTGAAGTCAAAGGTGATGTGCTGACCATCAGGGGGGAAAAGAAGAAAAGCACGAGCATAAAGACAAGCAGTTTTACCGAGTGGAGCGAAGTTATGGTTCATTTCAGCGCACCCTGTCACTACCTGCCGATGCGAATGCCGATGACATTCAGGCTAACCTGAAAACAGGCGTGTTTGCGATTCTTGATCTGCCGATGCCGGACCCGCTGTTCGGATTCAATGGCTGAATCCGGACAGCGTGTGGGTTCTACGCAATCAGAACAAGAATCTAATTTCTGCGCCAAACATCCGAGGAGGTCCGTAAATCGAAGCAGTTAATCCGACTGCTGGCCCACCACTCAATTGCCCACCGGACTGATATTCCTCATCGAAAAGGTTGCGTACGAATAGACCGGCGTCGATATTGGTTTCGGCAATATTTCTCAGGTCAATTCGTATGTTGGTCAGGTTGTAAGATGGCAGACGAGTTTCTCCATACATGAGTTCATCCGACCAGTAATAATCGGCGATGAGCACCAGCTCGTCGGCGAACTCGGGCTGCAGCGGCATGGCATATCGTGCGCTGGCGCTAAATGTTTTCTTCGCAGTGTTATTAAACGGGATTTCGTTGCCACTGATATACGCGGAAAGCGCTGGAGCAGGATTGAATTTCTCCGTTTTGGGGTCGAGGTAGTTACCTGCGAGGGAGAGGGTCAAGTTCTCTATTGGGACGACTACCAGTTCAACATCAATACCTTGCACTTTGCTTTCACCGATATTGGTCAACATGGTCCCGCCGTTAGGGTCGTTGTTCGGATTACAATCGCCATCCGGCGATATGCCCGCAGGATTTGTGGTGATTGCCGGATTACATGCGGCACCAACCGTGTTCACACCCGTCAGCACGGATTGCACGTCTTCATACCAGCCGACAAATGCTGACGCATTGGCTCGTATGGTTACATCGCCGATATCCCAGTCAGTGCGTACGCCAATCTCGATGTCGTTGACTGTCTCCGGCGCGAACGATTGAAATTCACTGAGCCTTCCCGCAAACGTCGGCCCGTTGATACCACCGGCTCGATACCCGCGACGAGTAATTATATAGGTGAATAGATCCTGATTGATTTGCCAGTTAAGGCTGACCGACCACGTGGTTTTGGACGAATCTACTGTGTTAGTGCTGGCATTAAGAATGTTCGGGGCACTATGTTTGCAATCGCTCAGTACAACCTCATCTGGGGAGCCACTGAGCCCTGAACCGGTACAAGCTTCAATGCTATCTTTGGTATAACGCATACCTACTTCGAGTTGTAAGCCGTCCAGCAGTAAATCGCTGAGATCGTATCGTAAATTGGTAAACACCGCTTGAGATTCTTCGGTGATAAAAGTATAGCCTGCGCCGGGATCGGGTGTCCCCGGGATATGTGCAAATGCGACTTGAATACCTTGCGACCCGTTAGGCTCGCTCTTTAGCCAAAAGCCACCAACTAGCCATTCGAGTTGGTTGTCGAAGGCATCGCCACGCAATTGTAATTCGTTGCTGGTTTGCTTGGTTTCCTGAGCTAGACGCGCGCGGATGTATTCGAGCGGTATCCCTGCTGGATACAATCCAGTTCCATCCGTAACGATCGGCGGCATGCCATCGACATTGGGTTGATAATGTAACGCGGTTTCCCGATATCCGAAGATGTTAACGAGCTCTACCGCCCCTAAGTCGACTTCGGTGCGATTGGTTAGCCCCTTACGTTTATTGGTTTGCGCCTGGTCGAACGACGCATCAACTTTAAACGGGCCTCGTGTGTGCTGGGCCGCCAATTGTTCGTTAGCTGGGTTGCGAAGACCAAGTAAATCGAGCGTTCCGGCTTCTGGCTCTACACCAGTTAATACCGTAGCAAAGCCGGAGTTGTCACTTTTATAATAATCTAGGATGAGGGTGTTTGTGATGGTGTCGATGGGGTCGAGTCGCAGCGATACACGGTATGATTGTGCGTCGATATCATCGAGATCCCGACCGCTGCCGATATTTTTTGTGTAGGGATCGCGGCGTTGTAAATCCGTTGCGATGCGTATGGCAGCTTTATCGGTTAGCAGAGGCACATTCAAGACACCGGTCATTTTGTGATAGCCATAATTTCCAGCGGCTATATCTAGAGAACCTTCCAGTTGGTCGGTGGGTGATTGCGGCATGTACAAAATCGCGCCGCCGGTTGTGTTTCGGCCGAATAGGGTGCCTTGTGGTCCTTTCAACACCTGCACCGATGCAATATCAAATTGCGGCACGAAGCTGCCGAAGGTCGGGTCGGGTACCTCTGCGAAATAACTCACCACAGCCGGCGAGCTTGGGCCGGATAACGCTTTGGACTGGCCACGAATTTGATAAATCACATTTTCGCGGCCGCCTGAGCCGGATAAAAAGACACCTGGGGTGGCTACTTGCAAGTCTTCCGGGGAGGAGATGGTTTTTTCTTTTAGTGTATTACCGCTCAATGCAACAATAGAAATAGGTACCGACTGCATGTTCTCTTCGGTGCGGCGCGCATTGACGATGACTTCTTCAAGTACGGCTCTGGACTCTTTCACATCGGTGGATTGCGCATTGGCTGCGCCAGCGATCATTAGCACTAAGCCTATTTGTGCGCCCAGCTGTGCGGATTTGCCCAGAAAAAGAGAGGATTTATTATTTGGGTTGTACATAGTGTTGTCCTGATTATTGTTATCCAGCCGTTAAATAAAATAGGTCGAATATTATTTAACGGCTTTTTCGTTTATGTAGAGAGTAAAAAAGTTGTGCCCCGTGCTATTAAGCTTTTGCAATAATGACTGGAATACCATTAAGCACAGCATTGCCAGACGGAACATCCACAAATAAACCGGGGCTCAACAAATTACTGTTCACACCGGGCTGCCGTTTGGCAACATTTAGCTTCGCTCCATCTGCGTTGTGGCCCCAGCCGTGCGGTATGCTCACTACGCCACGCGAAATATCAGCCGTTACTTCAGCGACAATGGTAAGCGCGTTTTTACCACGGCTGACTTCTACGTCATCACCGTGCGAGATACCTTTGCGCTCGGCATCGTCTGGATGAATAAGCAGGGTGCATTTATCGCGACCACGCATCAGCGTATCAACGTTATGGAGCCATGAGTTCATCGAGGCTAAATGGCGGCGACTTACTAGTACCAGTTCGGGCCAGTCTTGTTGCTTGATCGCGTACTGCAAGCGAGGAATATCTTGCAGGATATGATCGGGAGCCAGCTCGATTTTTTTCGACTCGGTTTTCAATACGCTTTTGACGACCTGCTCTTGCGCTGGCCCTAAATCAATGCCGTGTGGCGCATCGCGATAAGTCTGCAGGTTCATGCCATCAGGTTTTTTTCCGTAACTATCGCCGAATGGACCGGTCCGGATGGCTAGATCGAGAATCCGTTCCGGGCCACGTCCGTCATACATCGCGGTGGCCTGTGCGGGATCGACGCCAGCGCTGTTACACAGTCGGTGGAAATAATCATCGTCGAGTTGGTCGAGATCAAAAGACGCATTGTCGTTGCCGCTGATCAACCAGCCCAGGCGTAACAGGATCTGCCAGTCGTCTGGATGATTGTTGGGGCGTTTGAATAGCGCCGGCGAAAATTTACCACCACTGCGCAGCGCGAATATCCACGACCAAAAATCCCAGTAGGGCTGCTCGACTAACGACTGGCTCGGTAAAATGACGTGTGCATGGCGCGTGGTTTCGTTTAAATATACATCGAGCGAAATCATACATTCGAGCTGTGGCAGTGCCTGTGCCAAAAGGCCCGAGTCGGGAGCGCTCAAGGCAGGGTTTGCCGCTGCTGTGATCAACCCCTTGATTTGCCCTTCGCCGGGTGTCGCTATTTCCTCGGCCAAACAAGACGCTGGACCTTGGCCTAAAATAATCGGCGCACCGCGAACACGTGTTTTACCGGTAACAAGTGGATAGTTAATGGGATATGAGTTGTTGGTTAAGCCGAGGTGCGCTGTAGCCGGTTTGCTCCACATTAAGCCACCGATACGATCGAAATTTCCGGATAAAATGGCAATCACATCGATAAGCCACGAAGCGAGTGTGCCGAATTCCTGGGTACATAAACCGATACGACCATAGACGGCAGCGGTCGGAGCCTGTGCTATTGTGCGTGCCAATTCGCGAATGGTGGTGGCATCGACACCGCAATAATGCTGCACTGTTTCTGGCGGAAATTGTAGGGCTAGTTCACGCACGGAATCGAGACCATTTACTAGTGTAGCAAGGTGACCAAGGCGAACCAGTTTTTCATGAAACAAGGTGTGGGCCACGCCGAGCAATAGCGCGGCGTCGGCACCGGGTCGAATTGGAATCCATTGATCGGATTTTTGTGCCGTCGTGGTGTTGACTGGATCGATAACGATAACTTTTCCACCACGCTTGCGAATATTTTTTAGCGCTTCCATTACATTGCGGTGCGATAATATACTTCCCTTCGAGGCGGCTGGGTTGGCACCAAAGATCACCCATAAGTCAGTGTTATCGATGTCGGGTATTGGTATACGCCACATATCACCATACATCAGATGAGAGCTAAGATTTTTTGGCTGCTGATCAACGGTTGCGGAGCTGTAAACAGATTTTAGGTCCGCGACTTGGAAAAATAACGCGTTGTAATGGCCGATACCGAAACTCTTTCCCAGCATATTACCAAAGTAGCCACTGATGGTATGATGACCATATTTTTCGCGTACATTCTGCAATAACTCTTCGCAGCGTTCGAAAGCTTCATCCCAGCTTGTTTCCCGCCATTCATTACCGTCACGCACCAATGGCATGTGTAACCGGTCCGGATCGTGATGTAACTCGCCGAGTGTAGTGCCTTTTGGGCAAATATGGCCGTGACTCCACGCATCGTCACGATCCGGGCGCACTGACAATATCTGGTGGTCTTGCACCGTTACCTCAACCCCGCACATGCCTTCGCACAAAGGGCAGGTGCGTAAATGTTTGTGCGTGTCAGTTGCCATGCTCATCTCCTCAGATATACAGTGGTTATGGATGATCAGTGAGCGTTATGGTAGTAGCGGGCGTGCAGTGTTCCATCGCCAAAATGATAAGTTTCAAGGCTCGGCGAAATGATAGCCCCATCTGGTGTAGTGACTTGATTACGAAGATAACAGGCACCTTCTGTGCCGTTTATTAGTATTTCGACAGGATCAATTTTTGTGATGGTATTATAGTTTGACCACATCTCTTCAAGCGCTGGCCAGCCGTCGATAACAGGGCTGCCAACATATTCAACTTTCAAACTATTGGCGGCTACTTTGCGGTAGGCCTTCAGCATTCCTTCTTTATCGCCGCTATTCCAGCAGTCAATTTGTTGCTCGAGAAATTCACGGATGGCTTGTGTAGTGGGGATGCTCATTTCAAAAATCCTATTGAAATCGGCTCACGGCATTGCCACAAATAAAATCGCTGGTTAAGCCTGAAACCAATGTGGAAGAAAAGGGTTGCGGTCGCATTATTATTACTGGAGGCGACTGTTTTCCAATGTAATGGAGACAAGCACGCCCCGTCAAAGGTAATCACTGACTGTGAAAAACAAGAAATGTAGCTGAAACGCAAATCCAAATAGATTGCGTTAGGTTATATAATGATCAGGTTGAGTCACGTTGCCAGGCTTGAAATCAGATTACTATTGCTCAAGTGCTTTACGAAACTCTAGAGGGGTTACTCCTGTTTCTTTACGAAATGCAGCGGAGAATGCTGTGGCACTTTTGAATCCGCACTGATAGGCGACTTGTTTTATCATGAGGTGCCGGTTGGAAAGAATATGCTTAGCTTTTTTTAATCGGGTATTTGCGACGTAATGGCGTAGCGTCACCCCTGTCATGTTCTTGAATAGAATTGAGAGTTGTCGCGCCGGTATATTGCAGGCTTCGGCGAAATCATCGAGTGATGGGCCTGCGCCTGTAGAGCTATCAATCAGCTCGTTGATCAGGCTAATCTGATGATGGCTGAGTTTACTCAGCGTTATCTTCGGTGCTTTCAGCGCACTCAAAAAATGACGACGCAATTCCAGCGCAAGTAAAACAAGAGTGTATTCGGTTTGTAGTTCGCTGGCAAAGCTCGGTGTTATCGCTTCTTCTGCGAGTCGTCTCATGGCGGCAACTATAAATGGGTTTTGAATATCAAATGTGTGCTCGAGATCAATCGCCGACCAATCCCAATCGAGCCCATGCAGTGCACTAAGATTATTGATATTGAACATGCAACCGATGGTTTGTTGAGAGCCTTTGTCCCATTGGCAATGCAGTGTTGTTTGCGGCGGGGCGAATACCAAGGCCCCTATATTTTTGAAGCTGTTTTTATTGGGGGTAGCCGAGTAGCTCCCTTCCCAGCTCGAATCACATTTGAAAACCAACTCTAGAAAACAGGAGGCTTGAGGCGTTAACAAGCCACTACCATAGCTCATCCATTCTAGATCATGTACCTGTATGTCATATGCCTTACTCTGCAAGCGCCCAAGCAGCTGTGATTTGGTGTGGGTATTGGAAGCAAAGATAAGTTCCTGTGCAATTTCCATGTTAACTCCATACTGCTGCGGATGGGCTGTAGCTTCCCTCCGATTATTATTACAGTTATTGTTAGGTTGTTTATATTAACTCAACGAAGTCGTATTTCCAATGTGTCCAATATTACGGATGATATTTGGACTTTTTTAATTAATTCTTTGCAATCGAAATTTTCAGCGGCAGAGCTGGGTCTAATGCTGCGGAGATAAATGCCACAAATATTAAAGAGTTTTTCTTAAGTTTTTTCAAATAATATGGATACATTTACAGTGTTTTTCTATTAATGTAATGCATATTTCGTTTTCAGTTTTTCGGGGGCGGAGAGTTAATCACTATCTTAAGGATGTTTTCTGGGTCTAGTTGTTTATGTCTGCTGTAAATTGACAGACCTAAACGTTTTTTGGATTGCTCCCGCCTGCTACCAGATTACGTTACCATCGGTAACCGTTCGGCTGGATTGGAACCTGGCGAGTTTGCGTCGTTCGTCGTTCTTTGTATGCATCGGGCATCCGTATTTGCTTTAGTGCTTTTTCATAATGTTATCATTTGTTTATGGCGCTATAATATTATCTTTAACTAGGTGGCATGTTTGCTCTGCAACTATGAATTATTCTGCCGATAGAGAAGGCCTTATCAGAAAATTTTTCTTTGCCTGTGCGGCGAACAACCTGAATAGTTAAGCTGTATCCACAATTCCCTGCTAATAATAGGGATATATGTGTACTGGGTAATAAGTTGATTTTTTGAGAGTTGGGTGCGGTGTATTATTCAACGTGTCACGTTTTTCTATTATGAAGAGGAAACTATTTTTTAATGGAAAATGCTTTGTTCGGTTTAGATGTGTTTGCTTAAGTTAAAGGTAGATCCTGTCTCGTCAGCTCTGTTGGCTAGCTCAATAAGCTCTGGTGTTCCTGGTAAATCAAGGTTCGCTCTTACGGTTTATGTCATTACTTTAAGTGGGTGTATTCGGTTCGGAGAGGATATTGACTTATTTTCAATTGCTATAATTACATTATTATCATTGAGTTATCTTGGCTGCTGAGTTAGTTTTGTATCTGTTTAGCAAACAGAAAAAATAATATAATGGATCGCCTTATAACATGTTAATGGCCGCCCCGTCCCAAAAACTTCCTAACAGAATACCTATGGTAGGGATTGCTGTTCTGTTTATGATCGTTGGGATGT
>Ga0172382_10001130_pt1 | contig 48471 bp, 49 predicted proteins | sample Leawel138RmetaG_FD_122245 | JGI IMG/M metagenome (GOLD analysis project Ga0172382, IMG submission 122245) | Leachate microbial communities from a municipal landfill in Southern Ontario, Canada - Leachate well 138R metaG | ecosystem: Engineered > Solid waste > Landfill > Unclassified | place... | reverse complement strand
GGGCCGAACGTGTTGCCGGTGAAGACGATCTTCTCCCTGGGCATCCAGACCAGGATGTTGTCCTCCGTCTCGCCCTCGGGCGCGTGGATCAGCACGAAAGTGCGATCCCCCACGTCCAGCGTCAGCGTACGGTCGACCATGATGTCCGGGGTGACGTCGGGAATCGGCCTGGGCGGCGTGTCGCGCTTGAGCGTCGAGCCCCAGAGCTTGAAGGTGCGCGGACCGAAGAACGCCTGCATGCCCAGCATGTCATCGCGTGCTTCGGTATAGCCTGGACCACCGACAACCCTGGTCCCTTCCTCGCGGAACTCGGGCACCCCGCCGAAATGGTCGGAATGGCTCTGCGTCAGGATGATGTAGCGCAGCGGCCCCGTCCGGTGCGGCTTGAACAGCGCCGCACCGCGTTCGGCGCCGTCCGGGGTGCCGGTGTTCACCAGCACGTCGCCGTCGCTGGTGGTGACGAGGTGGGCGTTCGACACGTCGCGCGACATGAAGATGAAGGGGGTGATTTCCACCGCCTCGGTCTGCGCATCGCCCGCACGGACGAGATCGGCCAGCTTGGGCCTGACGCCTGCTGCTTCGCTCACGCTCCGGTCTCCTCGAAATGGACCATGACCTTGGCGGAATCCGGCTGCGCGGCGATCTTCAGCCCGTCGAGCACATCCTGGAACGGCACGCGATGGCTGATCAGCGACTGGATCTTGTCCTTGAGCCGCGGCATCGCCGCGATCACGTCGGGCATCTCGGTCGGATAGCCGACCGCGGTGGTGATGGTCATCTCGCTCGTCAGCATGGTGCTGAACGGCACCTCCACCGGCTTCATGTAGGCGGCCGTGACCACCAGCCGCGAATGGAACTTAGCCATGTTGACAACGTCGCTGATGACGGTCGGCCCGCCGGCGGCATCGATGTAGGCATCGGTGCCGACGGCCGGCTTGTGCATGCATATCTCGGTGCCGTGCAGCTTGCCGATCTCTTCCTTGATATCGACCTCGCGCGGGTTGAACGCCGCGCGCGCGCCCAGCGCCAGCGCCCGGTCGAGCCGTTCCTGCGCCAGATCCAGCGCGATGACGTCGGTCACACCGCGGTCGACCAGCCAGAGGATCATGCCGAGCCCGATCGGGCCGCAACCGAACACGACCACCTTGTCGCCGGCCTTCACCTCCATGCGGTTGACGCCGTGCATGGCCACCGCCAGCGGCTCGCACATCGCGGCGACCTCGTAGGGGATGCCCTCCGGAATCGGCAGCAGGTTGGTGCCGACCTCCGCGTCGCGCACCAGCAGTTCGTCGACGAAGGCGCCTTCCGGGCCACCGCTGCCGATGTTGCTGGGGGTCATCATCGGATTGATGATCACCGGATCGCCCGGCGAAACGCCCTGCACCTCGTTGCCGACATGCAGCACCTCGCCCGCGCCCTCGTGGCCGATCGGCGTCACGCCGCCGGGCTTGCGCATGATTCCGCCCCACTTGACGTAGGACAGGTCGCTGCCGCAGATGCCGCAAGCCTTCATCCGGACCACCACGTCCCTGGGGCCGCACTCGGGAAGCCGGTAATCGTCCAGGCGAACGTCGCCGACTTCGTGGATGTTGAGGACCTTCATAGCCTTCTCTCCCGATTGCGGCCGATCACGGCCGAATCTTGTAACCGCCGTCGATAAAGACGGTCTCGCCCGTCATGAACGTCGAGGCGTCCGAGCACAGGTAGGCGCCGATGCCTTCGAAGTCCTCGGGATAACCCAGCCGCTTTACCGGCGTCTGCGGTGCGTACTGCTTGATCAGATACTGTGCCGCCGGCCCTTCGGGATCGCCCATCATCGGCGTCAGGATCAGGCCCGGCGCGACGACATTGGCGCGGATGCCGTATTCGCCAAGCTCCACCGCCAGGCAGCGGATCACCGCCTCGGCCCCGCACTTCGACGCTGCGTATTCCATCTTGCCCGGCAACCCCTGGTACAGCGACCCGGAACCGCAGGCGACGAGGCTGCCGCCCGGCTCGCCCGCCTTGGCCCGCTCGACCATGTGGCGTGCGCCTTCGCGCAGCGTGAAGAAGGCACCGTGCAGCGCGGTCTTCTGGAAATCGAACCAGTGCTCGGTCGGCATGTCGAAAACGGAATCGTACCGCGGCGAAGCGCCCGAATTGGCGAAGACGCAGTCGATCCGGCCGAAGTCCTTCAGCAACTGATCGTAGCCGGCGACGATCGCCTCCTCGGACGACACGTCGACGACATAGGTTTCCACCCGGCCGGCACCGGCTTCGAGCAGTTGCTCCTTCGCCCTGGCGTTCTTTTCCGGGTTGCGCGCCCAGACGGCGATGTCGCCGCCCATCTTGGCGCAGCCCATGGCGAAACCCAGGCCGATGCCCCCGTTGCCGCCGGTCACCATCGTGACCTTGCCGGTGCAATCGAACAAGCCTTTCGCCATGAACATCCTCCTCGTGTGTCGTTACGCGTGTCGTTGGGAAACGCGCCGCTGCCGCGCGCCGAAATATCGCCACCAGACTTCCCCTTCGCACGCTTGTGCCGCAAGCCCACTGCCTGTAGATTCCAGGACAGACCGTTTAATCAGAGACACAATGCAGAGATGGTGCTCGGGCAGGATCCGATAGTCACGCGAGAGGCGACGATCATCGTCGATGCCGAGTTGCGCGGGCAGGCGGCTGTCGCGCAGATCGTCCGCTATGACATTCCCGCGCCCACCGAATCCACAGTGTGCGATCCCGACTGCTATCAGATCAACCTGTGCCTGACACCGCGCCCGCTCAACGCGCGCGCCTGCTACCGCACGCACTGGGGGCCGCACCGCTTCGAACGGCTGGGCGACATCTTCATGATCCCGCCGGGCGAGGCCCTGCACATCAAGGGCGACAGCGGCCGCCAGGCTTCGCTGCTCTGCTTCCTCGACCGCGCGGCGGTGGGCGCGATGATCGGCCACGAACTCGTCTGGACCGACCAGAAGCTCGCCGCCACGGTCGACCTCACCAGCGCCCGCATCCGCGCACTGCTGCTCCGCCTGACCGAGGAGGTGCGCCACCCGGACTTCGCCGCCGCGCGCATGCTGGAATTCCTGACCGGCGAACTGGCGATCGAGATCGCCCGTTTCTGCCTGGAAGTCGATGAGCGCCCCGCGACCGGTGGCCTTGCCGGCTGGCGCCTGCGGCTGATCGACGAGCGGCTGACGGAGGACCCGACCGCGCCCTCGCTGGCCGAGCTGGCCGAGCTGTGCAACCTCTCGGTCCGCCAGCTCACGCGCGGCTTCAAGGTCAGCCGCGGCTGCTCGATCGGCGACTATATCGAGGGGCGCCGCATGGAGAGCGCGAAGCGGCTGCTCGTCGCCGGCGAGAACGTCAAGACGATCGCCTTCACCATGGGCTTCTCCTCCCCGTCGAGCTTCACCTTTGCCTTCCGCCGCGCGGTCGGCGTCAGCCCCAGCCAGTTCCGCCAGAGGCAGACGCGCGGTGTGCGGGCGGAGTGACATATCCCGGCGGCGCGGGCTTGCCTGAGGGACGACGAAGCTGTCCCGATTTCAACGAACTGTCCCGATCCCGCGAGCCAAGCACATTGCCAACCCCCGCCCCGGGCGCGTTAGCTCGCACGCATCGGGCCGAGAGCCCTGCAGCACACCGGGAAGAGGACTTCACAGATGGCCCAGCTCATCTCCGCAGACGCGCTCATCGAACAGGCGCACAAGGACACCGGCATCGACGCTTTCGACGCCGAGACCTACCGCGAGGGGTTGGACGTGTTCGTCGAGGACTTCAACGACGGCATCGCCATCGGCCGCTACACCGAGGCGGGCATCGAGCGCGCCAAGGCGGACAGCCTGCACTACCTGCGCACGCGGCTGCAGATCGCCGACTACCTGCGCCAGCACCCCGAGCTGCTGGAGCGGCCGATCGAGCGTCCGGTCTTCGTCATGGGCATGGCGCGCACCGGTACGACGCTGATGTCGAACCTGCTGGCGGCCGACCCCAACCGCCGCTCGCCCCTGACCTGGGAGATCGACGAGCCGGTCCCGCCGGCGACCACCGGGACGGTCAAGACCGACCCGCGCGCTCTGGCCCGGCTGGAGCAGGAGCGCGCAATGCTCGCCGCCAACCCGGCAATGGGCAAGTACTATCGCGGCTCGGCGATCTACCCGAACGAGTGCGTCTTCATCATGGCGGGCGACTTCAAGACGCTGATGATCGAGAGCAAGGGCATCCTGCCCAAATATCGCGAGTTCATCTTCAACTGCGACATGACCTCGTCCTATGCCTATCACAAGAAATTCCTGCAGGTCCTCCAGCACCACGCGCCGGGCGTGTGGAACCTCAAGAAGCCCTCGCACTCGCTGTTTCTGGAATACCTGTTCAAGGTCTATCCCGACGCGCGGGTGATCTGGACGCACCGCGATCCCTATACCGCCACCGGCTCGCTCGCGAGCCTGATCCAGCTTAGCCACCGCATGTTCCTGGGCGAGCCGGACTACAAGTGGCTGGGCGAAAACTACTCGTGGCAGCAGGTCCAGCACGTCAATCGCATCCTGGATTTCCGCGACAAGTTCGGCGAGGACAAGATCATCGACGTCCACTACGCCGATCTCGTGCGCGACCCCGTCGGCACGACGAAGCAGCTCTACACCACGCTCGGCGATGCGTTCACGCCCGAGGCCGAAGCCGGCATCCAGGGGTGGGTCGACGACAACCCGCAGGACAAGTTCGGCGTCCACGAATACAAGCTGGCGCAGTTCGGCCTATCGAAGGAGCAACTCGCGCCACATTTCGAGCGCTACCTGTCGCGCTACGACATCGAGCCGGAAGGCAAGTAGGACGCAATAACACGACTAGGAGAGGCATATGCTCGAAGGACATCTCTACCAGCTCGGCTACATCTGCGACGACTTGGAAGAAGGGATCGCGCAGTTCCGCGGTCGCGGCATGACGCACGAGCCGCACATCATGGAAGTCGAGCAGCCGGTGAACACGCCAGGAGGCGAGTTCGTCAACAAGATGCGGCTCTGCTTCATCTGGATCGGCGACATGCAGTACGAGCTGATCCAGCCCATCGCCGACCCGCTCGGCGTCTACGCCAACGCACCGTCGAACGGCGGCCCGCTGCGCTTCCACCAGGTCTGCTTCCGGGTGAAGGACTGGGCCGACTTCCGCGCGCGCGTCGACAAGCAGGACCTGCCGCTGGTGATGGAGCGCGACATGGGCGGGGACAACCTCAAGTTCCTCTACCTCGACGGGCGCAGCCGGTTCGGGCACTACCTTGAATATACGTGGATGACCGACGCCCAGTGGGATCAGATCCGGGCGATGTGAGCGGAAAATCCTCCCCGATACGGGGAGGAACTATGCGCCTCTCTGCCGTCTCAGCCAGTCCATCACGACCTGGCGGTTGCTGCGGTTCGCTTCGAACCGCGCGAGAGCCTCGTCGCGCGAGAGGATCGCTTCGATGATGCGATGGCGGCCCTGCTTCCAGCTCGCCACCGCCGCCGCGTCGCCATAGATCGGCTCGGTCGCCGGGCGGCTCGTCGCGAAGCGCATCGTCACGCGCGTCAGCAACTCGAACAGCGGCCGCTCGACCATGCGGAACAGCAGGTTCTGGAAATCCTCCTCCCATTCGCCGGTATCGGCCTCGCTGGCGCATGCTTCGATCCGCTGGTCGACGCCGCGCAACTCCTCATGCAGCGCCTCGTCGCCTTCGCGCGCGGCGGTCGCGGACAACTCGTTGAACAGGAGCGAGGTCATGTCGAGCGCCTCTTCCCACGAATGCGGCTGCACCCGCATGTAGGCGGCGAGCGAGCGCTCCAGCGCGGCCGCGTCGGGCCGCCTTCCGTAATAACCACCGCCCGGCCCGCGCCGGACCTCCAACACCCCCTCGTGCTCGAGGATGCGCGCCGCCTGCTGCACCGTGACGATACCCACGCCCAGAACCCGCGCCAGATCGGGCAGCGTGCCGATCAGTTCGTCGGGCGCGCGCGCGAAGATCAAATCGCGCAACCGCTCCGTCGTGTGCTGGACGAGCTGCCGTCGCCCCAGTCCCCGTCCCGCCTTCGCCTCACCATGCTCCACTGGGCGTCTTCCCATTATATGCGTATTTTTGAGAATTTGAGGGATAATAACCCGGCAACAAAGCGCTTGTCAGCTCAAAAACAAGCGTATTAAAAGATAATCGACTCGCCGCCCATCAGGCTTGGCGCGAGCGCCGCATTCTTGAAACATGCGCGCGGGCGATCCCCGCGCTGTCTATGGAGACGACATCATGGCCTTCAGGCAACCGGCGCTCGACGCCCTGCCCCGCTACCCCCTGATCATCGGCGACAGCCGCGAGGAAAGGGGCAGCGGCGCGACACTGGCGCATATCTATCCGGGCACCGGCACCGTCACCCGCGAATTCGCGATGGCGGGCCCAGCCGACGTGGACCGCGCCGTGGCCGCCGCGCGCGCCGCCTTCCCCGCCTGGCGCGCCATGCCCGGTGACAAGCGCCGCGACCTGTTCTTCAAGCTTGCCGCGCTGTTCGAGGCGAAGGCGGCCGAATTCGTCCCCTCGCTGGTCGCCGAGAACGGCTCGATCTCCATGGCGGCGCCCTACATGGCCTACGACGCGGCGCAGAAGTTCCGCTATTTCGGCGGCTGGGCCGACAAGATCCACGGCCGCACGATCCCGATGTGGGGCGGCCCGGCGCACGATTACGTGGCCTATGAGCCCTACGGTGTCGTCGGCGTGATCATCCCGTGGAACGGCCCGCTGTTCGCCGCAACGATGGTCATGGCCCCGGCGCTCGCTGCGGGCAACTGCGTCGTGCTCAAGTCGCCCGACCTTGCCCCCTACAGCGCGATGAAGCTGGTCGAGATCATGCAGGAGGCCGGCTTCCCCGCAGGCGTGGTCAACCTCGTCACGGGCGCGGCCGACGTCGGCGAGGCGATGGTGGCGCACCCCGGCATCGACAAGATCCAGTTCATCGGCTCGGGCAACACGGCGAAAAAGGTGCTGGCCAACGCCGCGCAGAGCCTCAAGCCCTGCGGGCTGGAACTAGGCGGCAAGTCGGCGGTGATCGTGTTCGACGACGCCGACCTGCAGGGCGCGGCCAAGCGCGGCCTCACCGGCGCGGTCAGCGCCAACGGCCAGGGCTGCGTCAACGGCACGCGGCTGCTCGTCCAGCGTGGCGTCTACGAGCCCTATCTGCAGATGCTCACTGCCATGGCCGGCTACATCGCCGTCGGCGACCCGATGGACCCGGCAACGACAATGGGGCCCGTCATCTCGCAGGCGGCGCTCGATCGCATCACCGGCATGGTCCGGCGCGGCGTCGATCAGGGCGGCCGCCTCGTCACCGGCGGCGAGCGGCTGGGCGGCGATCATGCCGACGGCTACTTCCTGCCCATCACCGTCCTTGCCGATGTCGCCAACGACAGCGAAATCGCGCAGAACGAGGTGTTCGGCCCCGTGCTCGTCGTCACTCCCTTCGACACCGAGGAAGAGGCGATCGCGCTCGCCAACGGCACCGACTATGGCCTGGGCGCCTATGTCCATACGCAGAACCTGCGGCGCGCGCACCATGTGACCAGCCAGCTCCAGGCCGGGCAGATCCACGTCAACGGCTCGGGCGAGGCGATGCAGCCCAATGTGCCGTTCGGCGGCTGGAAGCATAGCGGCCACGGGCGCCTGGGCGGGATCGAGGGATTGCACGACTACCTTCAGCCCAAGAACATCTGGATCAACCTTTCGCCGCCGGAGGCCTGACTTATGGCATTGCTCGACCCCAAGGAACGCTCCGACCGCGGCAGCGCCATTCAGGCGGAAATCGTCGGACAGACGCCGCCCGAGCCGCAGACGCTGTTCGAGGAATCCTGGCGCGATTTCGTCTTCGCCGAGGTGTGGAACCGGCCGGGAATGCCGCGCCGCGCGCGCTATCTCGTCACGCTGGCGAGCGCGGTGTTGACCGGCGCCGAGGACACGGTCCTCGATGATTTCGTGCGCGGCGCGCTGAAAGGCGGCGAATTGTCCGTGATCGAACTGCGCGAGGCGGCCCTGCACCTTGGCCCCTACGCCGGCTGGCCGCGCGGCGCACGGCTCGACAAGGCGGTGACGCGCGCGGTGCAGGCGCTGGGCATCCCCAGCGGCGAGACCGCGCCAATCCGCGCCGAGGCATGGGACCCGGCCGAACGCGACGCGCGCGGTGTGCAGGAATTCAAGGACGTGATGACCTTCTCCAGCGGGCCGCCGGTCACGCCCTACCTGGAAGCGATCCACAACTTCGTCTTCGGCGAGATGTGGACCCGCCGCGCGCTCGACGAGCCGTCGCGCCGCTGGCTGACGCTCGTCGGCGTCTGCGATGCGGGGATCGAGGTGCCGATCAAGAGCCACGTCCACGCGGCGATGGCGAGCGGCAACTGCACGCCGGCGGAAATGCAGGAGTTCGTCCTCCAGTTCGCGCTGTTCCACGGCTGGCCCAAGGCCTCGCTGGTGCAGGGCGCGGTGTTCGAGATGATCAAGAAGGTGGAAGCCGGCCTGCCCTGGAACGGGTAATGGCAGGGCGGTAAGGATGCTGGGAATGCATGGAGGCAGCCATCCATTCCCGTCGCCCTGCGCAGGCAGGGCGACGGTAGATCAGGTTGGCGAAGATTGGAAAAGGGGACGGCTTCAGGATGGCGGTAGCGATAGACATGAGGGGCAAGGCGGCGCTGGTGACCGGCGCAGCATCGGGCCTGGGCCGCGCGACGGCGCGCAAGCTGGCCGAGGCGGGCGCAAATCTGTGCCTGGTCGACGTCAATGGCGAGGCGCTGGCGGAAACCGCCACGATGCTGGGCCAGGCTGAGGTGTTGAGCCACGTCGCCGACCTGTCCGATCCCGCGGCCTGCAAGGAAGCAGTGGCGCAGGCGGTGGCGCGCTTCGGCCGGCTCGACGCACTGTGCAACATCGCCGGCATCATCAAGTTCGCACACAGCCACGAGATGGCGCAGGACGATTACCTGCGCACGATCGCGATCAACCTCAACGCGCCGTTCTTCCTCTCGCAGGCGGCCATCCCGCACCTGCTCGCGTCGGAAGGCGCGATCGTCAACTGCGCGTCCTCGGCCGCCTTCATCGGCGAGGCCTATGCCGCCGCCTATTGTGCCAGCAAGGCGGGGCTGGTGAACATGACCAAGGCCATGGCGATGGAATATGCGCGCAAGCCCATCCGCATCAACGCCATCGCGCCGGGCGGGATGATGACCAACATCGCCGCCAACATGCAGATGCCCGAAGGCGTCGAATACGACCTGATCCAGCGCTATTCGGGCATGCGCGGACTCGTCGAGGTGGACGACGTCGCCGATCTCGTCACGCTGCTCGCCTCGCCGGCCGGGCGCTCCTACCACGGCGCCTGCGTCTCGATCGACGCCGGCATCACGGCAGGCTGACGGAAATGGGCGAGACCATCGGCTTCATCGGCGTCGGCAGTCAGGGCGGCCCCATGGCGCATCGCATCGCCGACGCGGGCATGGACCTGGTCGTCTGGGCGCGCCGGCCCGAAGCGCTCGAAGCCTACACGGCCAAGGGCGTCCGGGCGGCCGCGACCGTCGCGGAACTGGGCGCGGCCTGCGCCCATGTCGGCATCTGCGTGGTCAACGACGCGGACGTGTTCTCGATCACCGATCAGCTCATCCCCGCGATGAGGTCCGGCGGGCGCATCGCCATTCACTCGACCGTGCTGCCAGAGACCGTCGCGAAGCTCGAGGCGCAGTGCGACGAGCGGGGCCTTTCCCTGATCGACGCGCCGGTCAGCGGCGGCTCGCCAGCGGCCGAAGCGGGCGTGCTTACCGTCATGTGCGGCGGCCGGCAGGACGCGTTCGATGCGGCGCTGCCGGTGTTCCGCACGTTCGGCAAGCTGATCGTGCTGCTGGGCGAGGCCGGCGCCGGCCAGCGCGCCAAGATCGTCAACAACGCCATGCTTTCGGCCAACATGGGCGTGGCCATGGCCGCGCTCGAGGCGGGTGCGGCGCTCGGGATCGAGCGCGCGCAGCTCGTCGAACTGATCAAGGAAAGCAGCGGTCGCAGCTTCGGCTTCGACGTTTTCTCCCGCCTGCCCTCGCCCGCGGCTTTCGCCACAGGCGCGCCGATGCTGCTGAAGGACATCAACCTGCTGAAAGCCGTGCTGCCCGACGATGTCGGAGCCGCCGAGCTGGACGCCATCGCCGCGCGTTTCCTCGCCGCGGCCAATCCCTGATCGGAGTTTTCACAATGGCATTCTCGCTCGACCAGTTCCGCCTCGACGGCAAGGTTGCCGTGGTCACCGGTGCCGGCGGTCGCGGCAATTCGATCGGCCGTGCCTATGCGCTGGGTCTCGCCAATGCCGGCGCCTCGGTGGTGGTGGCCGATCTCAACAAGGACGGCGCGCAAGCGGTGGCGGACGAGATCACTGCCACGGGCGGCAAGGCCGTCGCGGTGGGCGTCGACGTTTCGGACGAGGCCTCGACGCTGGCCATGGCGGACGCCGCCAGGGCGGCCTTCGGCGGCATCGACATCCTGATCAACAATGCCGCGCTGATGGTCGACGTCAGCTACGATGCGATCGATACCGTCTCGCTAGAGGCCTGGAACAAGGCCTTCGCCGTCAACCTCACGGGCGCGCTTCTCTGTGCCCGGGCGGTGGCGCCCTCGATGCGCGAGCGCGGCGGCGGGCGGATCGTCAACCAGACCTCGGGCGGCGCCTTCCCGGCGACGAGCCTCTACGGCATCAGCAAGCTCGCGCTCGTCGGCCTCACCACCTCGCTCGCCAAGCAGTGGGGCAAGGACAACATCACCTGCAACGCCATCGCGCCGGGCAACGTCAAGTCCGACGCAGGCAAGATGCTGGTGCCCGACGACAGCCCGTTCATCCAGTTCCTGCAGATGACCTGCGCCACTCGCCCGCGCGGCGAGCCCGACGAGTTGGTCGGCGCGGCGATCCTGCTGTGCTCGGAGGCCGGCGCGTGGATCACCGGCCAGGTGATCCACATCGACGGCGGCTGGATCATGCGGCCGTGAACGCGACACGCGCCGGCTTCATCGGGCTCGGTTCCATGGGCGCGCCGATCGCCCGGCGGCTCGCGCGCTGCGGCTTCGAGGTGATCGGCTGCGACGTCTCCGACGAAATGCTCGCCGCCTTCGACGAGCCGAGCACCACGCGGACGCGCGACCCGATCGAGGCCGCCCGGCAATCGGAGATGCTCGGCATCTGCGTGCGCACCGACGAGCAGCTCGAAGGCCTGTGCGGCGACGGCAGGCTGTTCGCGGCGCTGGGCCAGGGCGGCACCGTCATCCTCCATTCGACCGTCTCGCCGGACCTCGCCCGGAGGCTGGCCGCCAAGGCGAAGGAACATGGCGTCGGCTTCGTCGATGTCGGCGTCTCGGGCGGGGGGCCGGCGGCGATCGAGGGGCAACTCTCGCTCTTCGTCGGCGCGGAGGACGCGGATCTCGAGCGCGCCCGGCCCTGGCTCGAGGCGATCGGCAAGAAGCTCTCGCACCTCGGTCCCGTCGGGCGCGGGCAGGAAGGCAAGCTGCTCAACAACCTGATCTCGATCGCCAACTACGGCATGTCGACGGCGATCGTCGACATCGGCATGGACATGGGCTTCGACCGCCAGCAGCTTATCGACGCCTTCCAGGCCGGCTCGGCGCAGAGCTTCGCGATGAAGGTCGGCCCCGGCATGGTCCTGCCGCGCGAGGGCCTGGGCGCGCCCGGCACCTTCATGGGCCTGCACGACCTGCTCAGGAAGGACGTCGACCACTGCCGCGACCTGCCGGTGTCGGAAACCACGGCGCTATCCGCGCTGCTCGCCTCGTGCGACACCATGCTCGCGCGCATCCGCCGCGCCGCGGCCGAGGCGGAAGGCCAACCCCGCCCCGCCGATCCCAGCGCCACGGTCGATGCCTATTTCGCCGCCGTACGGGCCAGGGACATTGACGCCTGGATGGCGCTCTTCGCCGAGGACGCGAGCTATTCGCTGCCCAACGGGCAGACCTTCCAGGGCAAGGCAGCGATCCGCGAGTTCCAGCAGGTGGTGTTCGGCTCGGGATCACCCTTCCCCACGCCCGGCGCGCGTTTCGTCGGATCGAACGCCATCGCGGTGGAGGTCGAGGCGCAGCTTCCCGACGGCAGCGTGCGGCACACGGCTAACCACTACCGCTTCGACGAGAGCGGCAGGATCCGTTCGCTGACCGTCTACATGCGCGGCTGACGTCGTCCCGGACTTGATCCGGGACGACGCAAGGTTCACGCCGGCTCGTTCTGGCGCGTCGTCACGTCCTTGTAGAGTGTCGTGCGCTGCTTCAGCGGCCTGCCGGCTGCGGCGGCTGCTTCGAACAGCTGGTCCACGCTCAGTTCCTGCCCATGGCTGGCTCCCGCCGCGCGGCTGATGCTCTCGTTCATCAACACGCCGCCCAGATCGTTGGCGCCGGCCGCCAGCACCGCCGAGGCACCGTCCACCCCCAGTTTCACCCACGAGCACTGGATCGAATCGATCCGCCCGAACAGCACGATACGCGCGACCGCATGCATCATCAGCGCCTCGCGCCAGGTCGGTCCCTTGCGGCACTGGCCGCGGCGATAAAACGGCGCTTCCATGTGGACGAGCGGCAGCGGCACGAACTCGGTGAAGCCGCCCGTCTCGCCCTGCAACCGCCGCAGCGCGAGCAGGTGGTGCGCCCAGTGCTCGGGGCGTTCGAGATGGCCGTACATGATCGTCGAGGTGGTGGGCAGGCCCACCTCATGCGCGTCACGCACGATGGAGAGCCATTCGGCCGTGGTCAGCTTGTCCGGGCAGATCTGCGCGCGGATATCATCGTGCAGGATTTCCGCCGCGGTACCCGGCAGCGAGCCCAGCCCCTCGTCCTTGAGGCGCCGCAGGTAGTCGCTCACCGAAACGCCCAGCGTCCGCGCGCCCTGCGAGACTTCGAGCGGCGAGAAAGCGTGGACGTGCAGGTCCGGGCAGGCGTCCTTCACGGCGCGCAGGATGCCCGCATAAGTCCGGCCGGTATAGCTCGGGTGGATGCCGCCCTGGAGGCACACTTCGGTCGCGCCCTTGGCCACCGCCTCGCGCGCGCGCTGGGCGATCTCTTCCAGATCCAGGTCATAGGGCTTGTCGCGGAAGCCCGCCTTGCTGCTCGTCTTGGAGAAGGCGCAGAACGAGCAGGCGTGCGTACAGATGTTGGTATAGTTGATGTTGCGGTTGACGACATAGGTCACCGTATCACCGCGCGTCTGCCGGCGCAGCGCGTCGGCCACCTCGACCACCGCCTGCGCCTGCGCGCCGCGAGTGGCGAAAAGCGCGACGATCTCGTCCACCGATAGCTCATGCCCGCTGGCAGCGCGGTCGAGGATGCGGTGAAGCGCCGACGTTGTCTGGCCGCCGTAGCGCCGGCCCAGCGGCAGTGCGGGCGTGCCCGGAACGGGATCGGCGAGGCCCGGGCTCCAGCGGCTGTCGCGCGCGAGGCCTTCGGAATCAGAAAGCCTGAGCACGGCGGGCCGCAGCTTCGCGTCGATCCAGCTCGCGTCGTCCGTCGCGACGAAGCGTGGATAGATCGTCAGCCGCTCCACCAGCGGCCGGCCGGCCTTGGCACAGACCGCTTCCAGCCGTTCGATCTCGGGCCAGGGCGCCTCGGGATTGACGTGGTCGGCGGTGACGGGTGAAATGCCGCCCCAGTCGTCGATGCCGGCGGCGATCAGTTCGACCAGCCGCTCATCGTTGAGGTTGGGCGGCGCCTGCACCGATATCTCGTCGGGCAGGACGATCCGCGCGGCGGCGATGACGCGCAGGAAATCGGCCTCGCTCGCCTCCGGCGCGCCGGCCATCTTCGTACCGGGCTTGGGGCAGAAGTTCTGGACGATGACTTCCTGCAGATGGCCGTGCGCCCTGTGCACGTCGCGCAGCGCGAGCAGCGATTCGATCCGGTCCTCCGGACTCTCGCCGATGCCGATGAGGATGCCCGAGGTCATCGGCACCCGCGCGCGGCCGGCCGCCTCCAGCGAGGCCAGCCGCACCGCCGGCACCTTGTCGGGCGAGCCGTGGTGCGCCCCGCCCTTCTCCAGCAGCAGTTCCGAAGTGCTCTCCAGCATCAGCCCGCACGAGGCCGCGACCGGGCGCAGCATGCGATAATCGTCCTCCTCCAGCACGCCGGCGTTGACGTGCGGCAGCAGGCCGGTCTCCTCCAGCACCAGTTCGGCGCAGTGGCGGACGTAATCGACGGTACGGGCAAAGCCGCGATCGGCCAGCCACTCGCGCGCGGCGGCATAGCGGCGCTCGGGCGCGTCGCCGAGCGTGAACAGCGCTTCCTTGCAGCCGGCGGCAGCGCCGTCACGGGCGATCTGCAGCACCTCCTCGGGCGTGAGATAGGGCGCGTGCAACTGCGAGGGCGTCGTCGCAAACGTGCAGTAGTGGCAGACGTCGGTGCAGAGCCGCGTCAGCGGAATGAAGACCTTGGGCGAGAAGGTCATCCGGGCGGGGCCCAAAGGCCCTTGGCGCGCATCCCGGCGGGCGCGGGCTTCGGCGAGGAGGTCTTCGAGCGGTGCGGTAAGCAGACGTGTAATCAGTTCACGGTCAGCGCGTGCCATGTCATCCTATCCAAGTCGGGCTGCTGACAGTGCTACGCGCGCAAGCCGCTCCCGGTCCGCGGCATCGCACATGACTGTTGCCGTTACCGTGACGGAAATGCCCATGGCGCGCAACCCCTCCGCGTCGGCCGCGTCGGATTCGTCGATGATCAGGTGGTCCAGCAGGCCTTCGTAATGCGCGGCAATGGCGCGGTTGCTGTTCTCGCGGCCCAGTTCGCCGAGCAGCTTGCCGAGCGGCCCCTTGAGCGACTGACCGCCGATCAGCGGCGAGACCGCGACGAATGGCACGTCCATCGCAGCGAGTCGTTCCCGCACGCCGTCGACGGCGAGGATCGGATCGACGCTGAGGAAGGGATTGGACGGGCAGAGGATCACGGCGGCGAGGTCCGGCCGCGCCAACACCTCGGCCAGCCCCGGCGAGGGCGCCGCGCCCGGCGTGCCGGCGAAGCGGATCGCCTTGGCCGCCGGACGGCATTGGCCGCGCACGAAATAGTGCTGGAACTCGAGCCAGCCTTCCTCGGTGTCCACCTGCGTGCGCACCGGTGCGTCGCTCATCGGCACGACGCGCGGGCCGATAGCGAGCGCGCCCGCCAGCCGGGCGGTGACGTCGGACAGGCTCTCGCCCGCACGCAGGCGCCAGGATCGCGCGATGTGCATGGCCATATCGCGGTCGCCGAGGTTGAACCAGGTCGCCTCGCCCAGCGCGCCGAGGCGTTCCATCATCTGCCAGGATTCGTCGACCACGCCCCAACCGCGCACCGTATCGTTGAGCCCGGCGAGCGCGTAGACGACCGAATCGATGTCCGGGCAGATGGTGAGACCCAGATGCTCGAAATCGTCGCCGGTGTTGACCGCGACGGTCAGCCGCTCGGGCGGGAGCACCGCGGCGAGGCCCGCGGCGAGCTTGGCCCCGCCGACGCCGCCGGAAAGCGCAAGAATGTGGCCGCTCATCGAAACATGTCCTGCTCCACCGGCCGCAGGCCCGCGGCCATGCCCGGTCCGTCCTCGTCCGAAACCCAGCGCCCGGCCCCGCGCACCAGCGCCGCCGGAACGCCCTCGGCGCCCTCGCCCATGACCAGGACTGCCGCGCCGGCTACCGCGTCGGCGACGGCGATCATCGTGGCCTGGAGGGTGCGGCCGAACAGGTCCGTGTCCTGCCCGCGCCGGTCGTCGACCACGCAGAGGCCCGCACAGCCGATACCCGCGCCGACCGTGCCGATGCGCCAGGCCCGGCCCATCGAATCGGCGATCACCACCGCCGGGTGCGCACCGGTAATATCTTGCAATTCCCTACGAATTTCCCGGGCGCTGGCGTCGGGGTCCTCCGGCCAGAGCAGCACCGTGTCGCCATCGCCGCCTGCCACGTTCGATGCGTCGATGCCGGCGTTGGCGAGTACGTGGCCGGTGCGATGGCGCGCGATGATTGCGGCGGGATGCGCGCGCAGGATCTCGCTGCTCTCGTCGAGGATGAGCTGGACAGCACGTGGATCCCGCTCCGTCTGCGCCGCGAGCCGCGCCGCCGCCTCCCCGGCGGCGACCTCGCGCAACCGCACGGTGCGCCCCTGCGCCTTGGAAACGATCTTCTGCGCGACGACGACGACATCCCCGTCGTCCAGCGCCTGCCCGCAGCGGCGGGCGGCAGCGGCGATCTCCGCCGCCACCGACATGCCCGAGGCAAACAACGGCATGCCGCGCAGCGGGATGACGGTCATGGCCTCGCCGGGATCGACCGCCGCGCCACGAATGGGCTCGATAATTTTATTGCCTGGCATCATGCTGCCGCTATCGGCATGAGCCAGAGCAGGCAACGACAGATTCTGGGAGGTTGAAGCAATGGCATCCATCGCGGTCATCGGCGGCACGGGTCATCTGGGCAAGGGCATCGCCCGGCGACTGGCCAAGGCGGGCCATCAGGTCACCATCGGCAGCCGCGCGGCGGACAAGGCCGAGGGCATCGCCGCCGAAATGGGCCTGGGCGTCAAGGGCGCGGCCAACGACGACGCGGCGCAAGGCCAGGACGTGGTCATCGTCACCGTGCCCTACGAGAACCAGGCGGCGACGCTGGGGCAGATCAGAGACAAGGTGGGCGGCGCGATCGTCGTGGACACCACGGTGCCGCTGGTCCCGCCCAAGGTCATGCGCGTCCAGCTTCCCGCCGCCGGCAGCGCCGCGGCCGAGGCGCGCGAGCACCTGGGCCCCGACGTGCGCTTCGTCACCGCCTTCCACAACGTCGCGGCGCACATCCTCGACACGGACGCCAAGGTCGATTGCGACGTGCTGGTGTTCAGCGACGACGTGGAGGCGCGCAACACCGTCATCGGCCTTGTCGGCGACATGGAACTGCGCGGGCTGTCGGGCGGCGCGCTGGTCAATTCCGCGGCGGCCGAGGCGATCACCTCGCTGCTCATCTACATGAACAAGACCTACAAGGCCGATGGCGCCGGCATCCGCTTCACCGGGCTGACGACCGCTCCCGCGATTCCCTGAGGATTTTGGGGGAGAGGATTTAGGGACATGACCTGCTGGGCGATCATCCCGGTCAAGGCTTCCTCCGAGAGCAAGAGCCGGCTCGCCGGCGTGCTTGATGCGCCGGCGCGGGCGGCGCTGGTCGACGCGATGCTGGCGCGGGTGCTGGACGCGGCGCGCGCGGCGCGCAACGTCGCACGCGTGGGCGTGCTCGGCACGGCGCGCATCGCCCTGCCCGGCGATGTCGCGGTGCTGGCCGATCCGGGCGGCGGGCTCAACGCGGCCGTGGCCGCCGCGCTTGGCGAAGTCGCCGGCCGGGGGGCGACGCGCACCGTCTTCATCCACGGCGACCTGCCGCTGGTCTCGGCGCAAGACCTCGAACTGCTCGCCGCCGTGCCCACGGGCGAGATCGCCATTGCCCCCGACCGCCACGGCACCGGCACGAACGCGATTTCCCTGCCGCTGCCCGAGGCAAGGGGCTTTTCATTCGCCTTCGGGCCTGACAGCTTCGCCCGCCATAATGCCGAAGCCGCGCGGCTCGGCCTGAAGATCGCCGAGGTCCGCAGCCGCGGCCTGGCAAGGGACATAGACGAGCCGGACGACCTGCCCGACGCGACAGGACTTCTGAACACGCCGGACTAGAGCGAGAAAGGAAAACGGGAGAATGGATGCAAGCGCGATAGACCTGACCGGCCAGGTGGCGTTCGTCACCGGCGGCGGCGGCGGCATCGGTCGCGCCGTGGCGCTGTGCATGGCCGACATGGGCGCCAACATCGCCGTGATCGACAACGTCCCCGAGCGGTGCGAGGAAACCGCCGCCCGCGTCCGCGAGCGCGGACGCGAGGTGCTGACCTTTCCCGTCAACGTCATGGAGATCGGCAAGGTGGCCGAGGCGGTGGCCGAGACCGGCGAGCGCTTCGGCCGGCTCGATATCCTGGTGAACAACGCCGGCGGCGTCGCGCGCCGCGCCTTCAAGGACCTGCAGGAGAAGAACTGGCGGCGGCACATCGATCTCAACCTGGTGAGCAACCTTGCCGCCACTTCGGCCGCGATCCCGATCATGATCGCGGGCGGACGCGGCGGCGCGATCATCAACGTCACCAGTATCGAGGGCGCGCGCGCCGCGCCGGGCTATGCGGTCTATGCCGCGTGCAAGGCGGGCATCAACAACCTGACGCGCACGCTGGCGCTGGAACTTGCCGAACACGGCATCCGGGTCAACGCGATCGCCCCCGACTACACGGTGACGCCCGGCACGCGCGGCAACTTCACCGGGCCGGTCGACGAGAGCAAATGGTACCAGCCCGGCCCCAGCGCCCTCGCCTCGATCCGCGCGCGCATCCCGCTCGAACGGGCGGGCGTCGACGAGGAATGCGGCATGGCCGCGGTGTTCCTCGCGTCGCGCATGGCAAGCTATGTCACGGGCATCGTCATGCCCGTCGACGGCGGGAGCTGGGCGTCGAGCGGCTGGGTCCGCGACAGCAACGACGAATGGGTGCTTCCGCCCGAAGTGACCGATTGATTTTTCGCATTACGACAGGACTATAGCCGATGACATTCACTCTCAGCGTCACCCTCCCCTTCGATCACATCGAACAGGGCGACGAATTCGTCTCGATGGCGGCGGTGCATGAGGTCTCCAGGGCGGCCGAGGACGCCGGATTCTGGTCCGGCACCGTGACCGACCATCCGGTGCCGTCCTACCGCTGGCTCGACAACGGCGGGCATTATGCGCAGGATCCGTTCGTCATGCTCTCGCTGGTCGCAGCGGTAACGAGCCGGCTGCGGCTGCAGACGAACATCGTCGTCCTGCCCTACCGCAACCCGTTCATCACGGCGCGGGCGGTCTCCTCGCTCGACGCCTTCTCGGACGGCCGCGTCATCCTCGGCCTCGGCGCCGGCTACCTCAAGCCCGAATACAAGGCGCTGGGCGTCGACTTCGACAGCCGCAACGACCTGATGGACGAATACATGCGGGCGATGAAGCTGGCCTGGACCGGCGAGGACTTCACCTTCGAAGGCACCGGCTACACCGCCGTCGGCAACCGCGTGCGGCCGACCCCGGTGCAGAAGCCCCACCCGCCGCTGCTCGTCGGCGGCAACTCCAAGCGCGCGCTGCGCCGCGCGGTCGAACTGGGCGACGCCTGGCATCCGTTCATCGTCCCCAAGATGGTGACAGACACCGCCCGCACCGCCAATATCTCGGGCGACGAGGACATCATCGCCGCGATCGACTACATGCGCGCGCATGGCGAGAAGGTCGGCCGCAAGGAGCCGCCGCGGGTGATCGCCTCCAGCACGTTCCAGATCAAGCCCGGCTACAGCGCACAGGAAGCGGTCGACCACTACGCCCACCTGAAGTCGATCGGCGTCCACGGCTCGGGCGCCAGCGTGCTGGCCGCATCGCGGGCCGAATGGTGCGACCTTGCCCGCCAGTTCGGCGAAGACGTGATCAGCAAGGTCGATTGACCGGATGGAACGCACGATGACGCAAAGCGACCGCACCGGGATGCAGGAGTGGAAGGCGCACTGGCCGCTGGTCATGGCCGGTCTCGTCGGCTTCTCGTTCTACGCGATGGTGACCTATTCGCTCGGCACCTTCATGGAGCCGCTCGAAAAGGCCTTCGGCTGGAGCCGCGCCGAAATTTCCTTCGGCCTGACGATCTTCGGCCTTTGCGGCACGGTCGTCGGTCCGCTGATGGGCGCCCTGCTCGACCGCATCGGGTCGCGCAGCATCGCTCTGTTCGGCCTGATCCTGTCCGGTGCCACGTTCGCCTGCTTCAGCCTGGCGACGGGCTCGCTGACGCAGTGGTTCATGCTCTGGCTGGTGTTCTCGCTCTGCTCGGTCGCCATCAAGTCCACCGTCTGGAGCGCCGGCACGTCGAGCGTGTTCACCGCCAGTCGCGGTCTGGCGCTGGCGGCGGTGCTCAGCGGCTCCGCCGTCGGCCAGACATTCGCGCCGCTGATCGCCAATGCCCTGATCCAGAGCCAGGGCTGGGCGGGCGCCTATTTCTGGATCGGCATCGGCTGGGCCGGGATCGGCGCGGTGCTGGTCGCGCTGTTCTTCCACGATGCCCACGCGCTCGGCAAGCGGGCCCGCGCCGCCGCCGCGGCCAGCGGCACCGCCCCGGCCAGCGGCAACCGCCTGCCGGGGCTGACCATCCGCGAGGCTTGCCGCGATTCCCGGGTCATCCGCATCGCCATCGCCAACCTGCTGATGGCCTTCGTCGGCGCGGGCGTCACCGTGCACCTCGTGCCGCTGATCGGCGAAACCGGGTTGACCCGGGGGCAGGCGGTGGAGATCGCGGCGATGGCGGGGATTTCCGGTATCGGCGGCAAGTTCCTGGCCGGATGGCTGCTCGACCGCATCCAGGGCAGCCTGGTGCCGGTCAGCAGCTTCGCCGTCGGCGGCCTCGGCTATCTGCTGCTGACGGACGTGCTGCACACGCCGATGGGCCTGATGCTGGGCACGCTGTGCGTCGGCTATGCCAGCGGCGCCGGGCTGCAGGTGAGCACCTACCTGATCTCGCGCTATGCCGGGCTCAGGAACTTCGGCGTGATCTTCGGCACGATCGCCAGCGCGATGATGGCGGGAACCTCGTTCGGGCCGCTGATCGCCGGCGCGGTTCACGATGCGACCGGCAGCTACGGCCCGTTGCTGTGGACGGCGATCCCGGTCATGCTCGGCTGCTCGCTGCTGTTCGCCGGGCTCGGCCCCTATCCTACGTTCGCGCCCGCAGCCGAAGAACCCGACACGGCAAGCCCGGCGCCTGCGGAGTAAGGAGAGGACATGACCGATCGCCTGGGAATGGAGTTCATCTCGACGCTGGGCATGAACCCGGTCGACGCCGTGCGCCTCACCGCGCAACTGGGCGTGCGCCGCATGGGCATCGCGCCGGCCCCGATTACCGCGAACCCGCACGGCTTCGCCTCCTGGGACCTGCGCGGCGACCCGGCGCTGGTGCGCGCGGTCAAGGCGGCGGCGCGCGACGAGGGCGTCAGCTTCGCGCTGGGCGAAGGTTTTCTCGTCATGCCCGGCCTGCAGATTGCCGACATGGCGGGCACGCTCGACATCATGGCCGAATTCGGCGCGCCGGTGGTGAACGCGGTCGTCGTCGAGCAGGACCGGGCCCGCGCCGCCGACGAGTTCGGGCTTTTCGCACGTCTGGCCGGCGAGCGGGGACTGGATGCCACGATCGAGTTCATGCCCCTGATGTGGCCCGCGACGCTCGCCGAGGCGATGGCGCTGCTGGCCGAAATCGGCGCGCCCAACGGCAAGCTCCTGCTCGACGCCATGCACGTCTATCGCTCGGGCGCGGGCACGGCGGACGTCCGCGCACTCGATCCGGCCATGATCGGCTATGTCCAGATCTGCGACGTGCCGCTGCCCGCCCGCGCCGCGGACTATGGCGAGGAGGCGCGCCACGATCGCCTCTGCCCGGGCGAAGGCGACCTGCCGCTCGCCGAATTCCTGGGCGCGGTGCCGGCGGGCGTGACCGTGGGGCTGGAAGTGCCGATGGTGGCCAAGGCGCTGGCCGGGATCGGCCTGCGCGACGCGCTGGCTCCCTGCGTCGCGGCGGCGCGCCGGCTGCTCGGCTGACAGGCTTGCGGCCGCGGCGACGGCGCCCGGCCGGCATCAGGGTTAATTTCCGGTAGCGACACCTTTTCACGCCGTCCCAACCCCAGTGGGTCTATTCCGCGCGCAGGACTGCAATCGGGGGCTGATGGCATGGAGGGAAACACCATGAGTCTAATGAAAGCACTTGTGCCGAGCACGATCCTCACGCTGATCGTCGCCGCGATCGTCGGACCGAACGGATCGAACGGAAGCTTCCTGACGCTGGAAAGCATGAGGGTCGCCGGATACTCGTTCTACTGGTCCTGGCCGTTCTTCTTGACCGTGATGACGCTGAACTGCATCCTCATCACGCGGATCGTCAGGGACGTCCGCGTATAGGCAGCGGCTCCGGCGCCTGTCCTATCCGCTGCCCAAGCCGGGGAGGAGGCACGCATGTCACTGATAAAGGCGCTGCTTCTGGGCGCCGTTCTCAACCTGATCGTGTCCGGGGCAATCCATGCGGGCGGCTCGGGAGGCGGCTACCTCAACATCGGGCAGGTCCAGATCGCCGGCCACTACATCCACTGGTCGTGGCCGCTCTTCGTGGCCGCCGCCGGTGTGATCTGGGGAATCCTGCTGCTGATGAAGTGAGCCGGCGGGTCAGGTCCGAGCTGCGTCCATCGCCTGATGGAAGGCGCGGACCGCCGCCGCCTCGTCGCCGTTCCAGACCGCGCCCGAAACCGCGAGGAAATCGGCCCCGGCGGCCACCAGGGGCGCGCAGTTGCCGGGCGTGATACCGCCGATGGCGACGCAGGGCAGCTCGAACAGCGTCTGCCACCAGGTCAGGATCTCGGGTTCGGCGCGATGTTCGACCTGCTTGGTCGTGGTCGGGAAGAAGGCGCCGAACGCCACGTAGTCCGCCCCCGCCTCGCCGGCTTCCATGGCCAGGTGGCGGCTCGCGTGGCAGGTCACGCCGATCTGCGCGGCGCGGCCCAGCCGCTCGCGCGCCTCGCCCACCTCGCCGTCGCCCTGGCCGAGATGGACGCCGTCAGCGCCGATGCGCCGGGCCAGCGAGATCGAATCGTTGACGATGAAGGCGACTTCGCGGTCGGCACAGACCCGCTGCAGCGGTTCGGCCAGCCGCGCGGCGGCGTGCTCGTCGACGCCTTTGACGCGAAACTGGAAGGCTGCCGCCGGCCCGGCATCGAGCGCGCGCGCCAGCCGTTCGGGAAAGGCGCCGCCCACTTCGAGCGGCGAGATCAGGTAGAGCTGGCAGTCGGGCTCTGCGTCGGGGCTGGGGTCGGCGGCGTCTTTCATGTCGCGCTCATCGCGCCCCTTGCACGATTGCGCAAGCGTCAGCCTTTGACCAGCGCCAGCACGAAGCCGTCCCAGTTCTTCGCGCCGACGGTCTGCACCGCGGTGCAATCGAGCCGCGTTTCGGTGTGCAGGTAATCGTAGAGCCGGCGCGTGCCCTGCACCATGGCGTCGGTGCTCGCCTCGTCGATCACCTTGCCCTGGCGCACGACGTTGTCGACGACGATCGCGCTGCCCGGATGCGTCAGGTCCAGCGCGGCGCGGACATAGTCGGCGTTGCTCTGCTTGTCGGCGTCGACGAAGACGAAATCGAACGCTTCCTCGCCCGCCGCGATCATCGCCCGCAGGCTGTCGATCGCCGGCCCCAGACGAATCTCGACCATGCCGTCGACGCCGGCCTTCGCCAGATTGCCGCGCGCGACCTCGGCGTGGCGGGGATCGATCTCCAGCGTCACCACCTTGCCGCCGGGGGGCAGCGCGCGGGCGAGGCTGATCGTCGAATAGCCGCCCAGCGTCCCCACTTCGAGCACCCGCCGCGCACCGACCATGCGGGCGAAGAGATGCAGCATCCGCCCGTGCGCCGGCGAAACGTCGATCGGCGGCAGGCCGCCCGCGGCATTCGCCGCGAGCGCCGCCTCGAGCGCGGGATCGGGACCGAGCAGCCGCTCGGCGATGTAGTCGTCAACTGCCCGCGCGGTCTCGGCCATCGTATGTCTCCACCATCTCCCCCGGCGCGTTCGGCCGGGATTCGGCAAGGGGATTCGGGCCGGTCAGGCGCCGATGGCGGCGCCCACCTTCTGCGTCGAGCCCTTGTAGATCTCGTCGATCGCCTGGCCGAGCGAAGCGTCGAACTCGGCGTCGCTCATCTGCGCGCGCAGGTCTTCCAGCAGCGCGCGGCTGAAGCTGGCGATGATGCCGCGGTTCTTCGACAGCTCGACGCAGGCCTCGGGACGCTTGTAGCCGCCCGACAGCGCGACGACGCGCAGCACCTTGGGATGGTCGACCAGCGGATCGAACAGGCCCGCCTGCACCGGCAGGCTGAGCTTGAGCATGACCTTCTGGTTTTCAGCCAGTTCGCCCAGATTCGCGAGTATCTCTTCGAGCAGGATCCGGTCGCATTCGGCGCGCGTCTCGCTCTTGATGTTCACCTCGGGCTCGAGGATCGGCATCAGGCCGCGGGCGAGCACCTGCTTGCCCACCTCGAACTGCTGCTTGACCGCCGCGGCGATCCCGGCGCGGTTGGCCGAGTTGATCACCGAACGCTCCTTGGTGCCGTAGACGCCCAGCGCCTTCGACCGGTCGAGCAGCGTGTCGAGCCCGGGCATCGGCTTCATGAGCTGGACGCCGTTCTCCTCGGCCTCGAGGCCCTTGTCGATCTTGATGAAGGGGATGATGCCCTTGTCGATCAGCGCCTGCGGCACCGGCTTGCCGCCGGCCTCGCCGTCCATCGTGCGCTCGAACAGGATCGCGCCCAGCACCTTCTCGCCGGTGAACACCGACGAGGTGATGATGCGGCTGCGCATCTGGTGGATCAGGCCGAACATCTCTTCCTCGCTCGACCAGGCGCCTTCCTCGATGCCATAGCCCTTGAGCGCCTTCGGGGTGGACCCGCCCGACTGGTCGAGAGCGGCGATGAAGCCTTTGCCTTCGGCGATCTTGGCGGTCATTTCCGAGGTGTTCATGGTGTCGGTCCCTGTCCTTTCCGGTTGCTTGGCCAAAGGCCTTAGTCGCCCCCCCGCGATCCGGCAATGGCGGTAACCATCCCGTGGCGGCGGGTGTTGACGGTGGTGGGCGGGTTCAGCCTTGGCGGAGCGCCGCCACGCCGGGCAGTTCGCGGCCTTCCATCCATTCGAGGAAAGCGCCGCCTGCCGTTGATATATAGGAGAAATCACCGGCCACACCGGCGTGGTTCAACGCCGCCACGGTATCGCCGCCGCCCGCCACCGAGGTGAGCACGCCTTCGCGCGTCAGCGCCGCGGCGGTCCTCGCCAGCGCGACCGTCGCCGCGTCGAACGGCGGCGTCTCGAAGGCGCCGAGCGGGCCGTTCCACACCAGCGTGCGGCAGGTTTTGAGCACATCGGCGAGCGCCTCGACCGCGGCCGGGCCGACGTCGAGGATCATTTCGTCGGCCGAAACCTCGTGCACGTTGACGGTGCGCAACGAGGCCGGATTGGGCGCGAATTCCCTGGCGACCACCACCTCGTAGGGCAGGTGGATGGTGCAGGCCGCCTTGTCGGCGGCATCCATGATCGCCTCGGCCGTGGCGGCGAGGTCATGCTCGCAAAGCGACTTGCCGACATCGACCCCGCGCGCGGCGAGGAAGGTGTTGGCCATGCCGCCGCCGATGATGAGGTGATCGACCCGTCCGACGAGGTGCCTGAGCACGTCGAGCTTGGACGAGACCTTGGCCCCGCCGACCACGGCCGCGACGGGACGCGCCGGATTGCCCAGCGCCTTCTCCAGCGCCTCCAGCTCGGCCTGCATCGAGCGGCCGGCATAGGCGGGCAGGACGTGGGCGAGGCCCTCGGTCGTCGCGTGGGCGCGGTGGGCGGCGGAAAAGGCGTCGTTCACGTAGAAATCGCCGTTCGCGGCGATCGCCCTGGCCAGTTCGGGGTCGTTCTTCTCCTCGCCCTGCCAGAAGCGGGTGTTCTCGAGGATGGCAATGTCGCCGGGGCGCAGGATGCCGACCGATTGTTTCACAACGTCGCCAGCTATTTCGGGGACGAACATCACCTCGCGTCCGAGCACGTCCTGCACCGCGCCGACGACCATCGAGAGCGACAGGGTGGAGACGCGTTCGCCCCTGGGCCGGCCGAAGTGCGCGAGCAGGAGCACCTTGGCGCCCTTGTCGGCCAGTTCGAGGACGGTCGGCATCGCCGCGCGGATGCGCGTATCGTCGGTCACCGCCCCGTCGTGCATCGGCAGGTTGAGATCGACCCGAACCAGCGCGACCTTGCCGGTCACGTCGCCGAGATCATCGAGAGTCCTGAAAGCGCTCATGTCCCCATCTCCGTCAGCCCAACCGCCCCGGACCGCTGGCGGCCGGGGCGGACCAGGAAAGCCAGCGGTCCCGGGCCAGGCCGGGACAACGCTCCGTCAGATCAGCCGGGCGATGGCGCCGGCGGTGTCGATCATGCGGTTGGAGAAGCCCCACTCGTTGTCGTACCACGACAGGACGCGCACCAGCTTGCCGTCCATCACCGCGGTTTCGAGCGAGTCGATCGTCGAGCTGTGCGAATCGTGGTTGTAGTCGATCGAGACCAGCGGCTCTTCCGAATAGGCCAGAACGCCCTTGAGCGCGCCCTCGGCCGCGGCCTTGAGCAGCGCGTTGACTTCTTCCTTCGTCGTGTCGCGGCTCGGCGTGAAGGTCAGGTCGACGACCGAGACGTTCGGCGTGGGCACGCGGATGGCCGACCCGTCGAGCTTGCCCTTCAGCGCGGGCAGCACTTCGGCCACGGCGCGGGCGGCGCCGGTGGTGGTCGGGATCATGCTCATCGCGGCGGCGCGGGCGCGGCGCGGGTCCTCGTGGATCTGGTCGAGGATCTTCTGGTCGTTGGTATAGGCGTGGATCGTCGTCATCAGGCCGCGCTCGATGCCCACCGTCTCGTGCAGCACCTTGGCCAGCGGCGCGAGGCAGTTCGTGGTGCACGACGCGTTCGAGACGATGGTGTGCTCGGCCGTCAGCTTGTCGTGGTTGACGCCGTAGACGACGGTGAGGTCGACTTCCTTGGCCGGGGCCGAGATCAGCACGCGCTTGGCGCCGGCGTCGAGGTGCGCCTGGCCGCCCTTGCGGCTGGTGAAGAAGCCGGTGCACTCCAGCGCGATGTCCACGCCGTTGGCGGCGTGCGGCAGCTTGGCCGGGTCGCGCTCGGCGGTGACGTGGATGCGCTTGCCGTTGACGATCAGGTCGTTGCCGTCGGTTTCGACCGAGCCGGGAAACCTGCCGTGGACGCTGTCGTTGCGGAACAGGCGGGCGTTCGCCTTGGCATCAGCCAGATCGTTGATCGAGACCAGCTCGAGATCGTGGTCGGTGCGCTCGAGGATGGCGCGCGCGACATTGCGCCCGATACGTCCGAAACCGTTGATCGCAACCTTCGTCGCCATAATGAAGAACTCCTGCTAAATGCCCAAGTCTGTCAGATACCAAAGTCTGTCAGATACCAAGCTTGGCCCTGATTTGTGGAACGATCGCTTCGACGCTGAAGCCGAAGTGCGGGAACAGCACCTCCGCCGGCGCCGAGGCGCCGAACTGGTCGATGCCGATGGTGATACCATTGCCGCCGACGATCCGTTCCCAGCCGAGCGTTACGCCCGCCTCGATCGAAACCTTCAGCACATCCTCCGGAAGCAGCGCCGCCTTGTAACCCGCATCCTGCGCCAGATAGCGCGACATGGATGGCATGGACACGACGTCCGCCCCGATTCCCTCCGCCTCCAAAGCTTCCCGCACCTTGACGGCAAGCTCCACTTCCGAACCGGTGGCGACGATCGCCACCTTGCGCGGCGCCTGCGCGCCTTTGAGCAGATAGGCGCCCCTCGCGCTCAGCAGTTCGCCCGAATCGCGAAGCTGCGGCAGGTTCTGGCGCGTGAGCGCGAGGACCGAGGGCTTGTCCGCGTTGGCCAGCGCGAGCTGCCAGCACTCGGCGGTCTCGATCACGTCGGCCGGGCGGAACACCTCCAGATTAGGGATCAGGCGCAGCGCCATGACGTGCTCGACCGGCTGGTGCGTCGGCCCGTCCTCGCCCAGCCCGATCGAATCGTGGGTCAGCACGTAGACCACCCGCGCGTGCTGCAGCGCCGAAAGGCGGATCGCGTTGCGGCAATAGTCCGAGAACACCAGGAAAGTGCCGCCGTAGGGGATGACCCCGCCGTGCAGCGCCATGCCGTTCATCGCCGCGGCCATGCCGAACTCGCGGATGCCGTAATAGACGTAGCGGCCGGCATAGTCGGCGGCGGTCAGCGGCCCGGTGGCCCTGGCCTTGGTGTTGTTCGAGCCGGTGAGATCGGCCGAGCCGCCGACCATCTCGGGGATCGCCGCGGTCAGCACTTCCAGCGCCAGCTCGCTCGCCTTGCGCGTGGCCACCTTCTGCGACTGGCCGAGCCATTCGCGGAAAGCGGCGGCAACCGCTTCTCCGGCGGGCAGCTCGCCCGCCATGCGGCGTGCGAATTCCTTGCCCTGCGGGTCACTTGCCAGCCGTTTTTCCCATTCCGCGCGAGCTGCCGCGCCCGGCGCGCCGAGCGCGCGCCAGTCGGCCAGCACGTCGGCCGGGATCTCGAACGCGGGCGCGTCCCAGCCCAGCGCGGCGCGCGTCGCGGCGATTTCCTCGGCGCCCAGCGGGCTGCCGTGGACCGAATGGCTGCCCGCCTTGTTCGGCGCGCCCTTGCCGATCACCGAACGGCAGGCGACCAGCGACGGCCGGCCGTCGAGAAGTGCCGCCCCGATCGCGCGCTCGATGTCGGCCGGATCGTGCGCGTCGCAGGCCTCGGTGTGCCAGCCGGCGGCGCGGTAGCGGGCGGGAACGTCCTCGCTGGTGGAAAGCTCGGTGCTGCCGTCGATGGTGATGCGGTTGTCGTCCCACAGCACGATCAGCCCGCCCAGCTTGAGATGGCCGGCAAGCCCGATGGCCTCGTGGTTCAGGCCTTCCATCAGGCAGCCGTCGCCGGCGATCACCCAGGTGCGGTGATCGACCAGCGCATCGCCGAACGTGGCGTTGAGGTGGCGTTCGGCGATCGCCATGCCCACGGCCATGGCCAGGCCCTGCCCCAGCGGCCCGGTGGTGCATTCGACGCCGGGCAGCAGGAAGTTCTCAGGATGGCCGGCGCAGGGGCTGCCGAGCTGGCGGAAGTCGCGGATGTCCGCGATCGTCGGCTGCGCGTAGCCGGTGAGGTGCAGCAGCGAATAGATCAGCATCGAGCCATGGCCGGCGGACAGCACGAAGCGGTCGCGATCGGGCCATTGCGGCGCGGCGGGATCGAACTTGACGAACTTGCTGTAAAGCACGGTGGCGACGTCGGCCATGCCCATGGGCATGCCGGGGTGGCCGCTGTTGGCCGCCTGCACCGCGTCCATCGAGAGGGCGCGGATGGCGTTGGCCATGGGCCCCAGGCGGGCGGGATCAAGGCTCATCTGGAAAAAGCTCCGGAAGGCGGCAAAACGCGCCGATTCGATGGGGCTTCCTTGAGGGGGAGGCGGCGTTCCGTCAAGCGCACGCCCCGGCCGCGGCCGTCTTAAATGTCGCGCGGATGCCGTTTTTGCGTCAGGTCGATTGCGCACAATGCTTTGCAGCGGACTGATTTTGCGCTAGCCATCGGTGGATGGAAGGGGCATCCATGGACAAGGCGTTGGATCGGATCGAGGCGGCCCTCGGCCGTATCGAGAAAGCGGCTTCGGGCCGCATCGCAGATGCCGCGCCGCAGGCTCCCGCGCCGGATCCGGAACTCGCCGCACGGCACGAACGGCTGCGCACGGCCGTCTCCCGGTCGCTGGCCCAGCTCGACGCCCTGCTCGGCGGAGAGCAGCGGTGAGCAACGTCAGGCTGACCATCGGCGGGCGCCAGTTCACCGTCGCCTGCGCCGAGGGCGAGGAGGCCCACGTCACCGAGCTGGGCGACATGATCGCTGCCCGGATCGCGGCGATGGGCGAGATATCCAGCCAGAGCGAGACGCGCATGCTGCTGTTCGCCGCGCTGCTGCTGGCCGACGACCTGCACGAGGCGAGTGCGCGACTCGCCCAGGCCGGCGCCGCGCCGCCACCCGCGCCCCCGCCCCCGCCGCAGCCCAACGGCGACGGCCGCCGGCTGGAGGCGATCGCCGAACGGCTGGAAAATCTCGCGCACAGGCTTGAGAGCGGGCCGAACCGCCCCTAGATAGGACCGCGACGGGATCTGCCCGGCACGAGCCGTTCGAATATCCCTGAGGCTATAAGCAATCCATGGGGGCTGTCCCTGCCCGGGCCGCTTTGGTAACACTGAGGCCCGACGCATATGGTCCCCACCTGACGTCGAGGCGTCAGAGGATTTCCCGGCAACGACCCACGGTGGGCCCGTCACCCCCCTTCCCCACACGTTTCGAGGATACCGCGTGGACGAGAAGCAGAAGCTGCGCGCCGCGATGCGCGATGCGCGCCGCAAGCACGTCGCGGCCCTGCCGGCGGCGACGCGGGCGCTGCTGTTCCTGCGCCCGCCGCGCCCGCTCGCCGACCTCGCGCCCGAGGGCAGCATGGTGGGCCTCTATCACGCCAATCCCAACGAGGCGCCGACGCGCGGCTATGCCCGGTGGTTCTTCGAGAACGGCCGCCACATCGCGCTGCCGCGCTTCGCCGCGCGCGGCCAGCCCATGGGCTTCCACGTCTGGCGTGACCCCTATGACGACAGCGACCTGGAACTGGGGCCCTATGGCCATCTCCAGCCGACGGCCGAAGCCGACGCGGCCGCGCCGGGGCTGGTGATCGTGCCGCTGGTCGCCTTCACCGCGCAGGGCGGACGGCTCGGCCAGGGCGGCGGGCATTACGACCGCTGGCTGGCGGCCAATCCGGCGGTGACGGCCGTGGGGCTCGGCTGGGACAGCCAGCTCGTCGAGGCGCTGCCGCTGGAGCCGCACGACCGGCCGCTGCGCGCGGTCGTCACGCCCACCCGGCTCTACGAAGGAGGCATCTGATGCAGCGGGGCAATCGCCGCGAGCCGACCTGGCGCATTCCCGTCGGCATCCTGGTGCTGGTGGTGGCGCTGGGCATCTATGGCCTGGCCGTCGCGACCTGGATCGCGCCGCTGATCGCCGGCTGGCACGCACTGGCGCAGGCGCCGCTCTATCTGCTGCTGGGCGTGGTCTGGCTGCTGCCCCTGCGGCGCTTCCTGATCTGGATGGAGACCGGCCGCTGGGGCTGATGCCCGGGCGGCCGCAGGGTCGGTTTCAGGAAATTCCCAGGAACGACGGAAGGGGTCTGTCTAGACCCTAAGCCATTGAAAATGGCGCGAGTGACGGGACTCGAACCCGCGACCTCCGGCGTGACAGGCCGGCGCTCTAACCAACTGAGCTACACCCGCGTTCCTTGGGGAGCCGCGCCACTAGGCCAGCGCGCCGGGGCTGTCAACAGGGTTGCGCCGGGAATTTGAAGGGCCCCGCGCATGGCCGAAAATCATGGTAAGCGCGGCGTTAACCATTCCTTTGCAACCGCCGGCGATAGTGCCCCGCGACGGTCCAATGGGGACCAGGGGGGATTTCGACCGTGCAATTCTACGTCTGGGCCGGCTATGCCTTGACCGGCCTCGCCATCACCGCGCCGCTCACCGCCGCCGCGCAGCCGGCCGTCGCCACCGACAGCGCCGTCTTCGTCGAGCGCCAGCGGAACGACGCGCGGCGCAGCCTCGAGCCCGCCACCCGCCTCGCCCCCGGCGACCGGGTGGTGACGATCGTCAACTGGTACCGCATGGGCGGCGACGGCGGCTTCACCATCACCAATCCGCTGCCCCGCACCATCGCCTACCAGGGCAGCGCGCGCGACGACCAGGAAGTCTCGGTCGACGGCGGGCGCACCTGGGGGCGGCTTGGCGAACTGCGCATCGCCGGCCGCCTGGCGACGCCCGAGGACGTCACCCACATGCGCTGGCGCGTGCCCGCCCACAGCGCCGCGCGCGGCCAGGGCCGGATCGCCTACAGCGGCATCGTGCGCTGACCTCGCGTCAGGCGAGCATCAGCATCGGCGATTCGATCCGCCGCCTGAACGCCTGGACGAAGCTCGCCGCGTCCCAGCCGTCGACCACGCGATGGTCGCAGCTTATCGAGACGTTCATCAGCTTGCGCTTCTCCAGCCGGTCGCCCCGCTGACCGTCGGCCACGTAGACCGGCCGCTCGACGATCCGGTTCGGCCCGATGATCGCCACTTCGGGCCGGTTGATCACCGGCGTCGTCGCGATGCCGCCCAGCGGCCCGAGCGAAGTCACCGTCAGCGTCGAGCCCGACAGCTCCTCGGCCTTCGCGGCACCGCTGCGCGCCGCCTCCGCCAGCCGCGCGATCTCGCCGGCAAGCTGCCACAGGCCCAGCGCCTGCGCGTCGCGGATCACCGGCACCATCAGCCCCGCGGGCGTCTGCGTCGCCACGCCGAGGTGGACCGCATCATAACGCGTCACCACCCCCGCCGCGTCGTCGTAGCGCGCGTTGATCATGGGAAAGTCGGGCAGCGTCCGGCAGATCGCGGTGATGAGGAACGGCAGCAGCGTCAGCCTGGGCTTGTCGCCGCGCTGGTCGTTGAAGTCCGCGCGCAGCGCTTCGAGCGCGGTGACGTCGCATTCCTCGACATAAGTGAAATGCGGGATGTGGCGCTTGGACGCGGCCATGTTCTCGGCGATGCGGCGGCGCAGCCCGATGATCCTGACCTGCTCGCCCGCCCCTTCGAGCTGCTCGACGGGGCGCCGGGCTTCGGACTTTTCGGCGGCGGACGGCGGCGCGCGCGCGACGAGGAAATCGTCGAGGTCCTCGTGCCGGACGATGCCTTCCGGGCCGGCGCGGACGGCGGCGAGGTCGATGCCGAGACGCCCGGCGCGGGCGCGGACGGCGGGGGATGCGAGAGCCTTGCCCCCGCCCGCTGTCGAAGCGCGCGCGCTAGGGGCCGGAGCCTCGGGCAGCCTCGGCGCGTGCCCTTCGACAGGCTCAGGGCGAGCGGGGGAAGGAGCGGCATCGGCCTCCGCCGCCCGCTCCGCACCCTGCGCATCCGGCGTCTCCTCGGCCGCCGGCCCCGGCGCGGTGAAGTCCTCGCCGCCTTCGGTCTCGATCACCACCAGCGGCGAGCCGATCGGGATGCGGTCGCCCACCTCGCCCGCAACCTCGCGGATCACGCCGGCGACGGGGCTTTCCATCTCCACCGTCGCCTTGTCGGTCATCATGTCGGCGAGCGGGCCGTCCTCCTCGACGCGGTCGCCCACCTGCACGTGCCAGGCGACGATCTCGGCCTCGGCAATGCCTTCGCCGATATCGGGCAGGCGAAAGATATAGCGACCCATCGCGTCAGGCCCCCAGCAGCCGGTCGACCGCCTCGCCGATGCGGACGGGGCCGGGGAAATAGGCCCATTCGAGGCTGTGCGGATAGGGCGTGTCGAAGCCGGTGACGCGCTCGATCGGCGCTTCGAGGTGATAGAAGCAGCGCTCCTGCACCAGCGCGACAAGCTCCGCGCCGAAGCCCGAGGTGCGCGTCGCCTCGTGGATCACCAGGCAACGCCCGGTCTTTTCCACCGACTTTTCCACAGTGGCGATGTCGATCGGCACCAGCGTGCGCAAGTCGATGATCTCGGCATCGACGCCCTTTTCGGCAAGCACCGCCTCCGCCACGTGGATCATCGTGCCGTAGGCGAGCACCGTCAGCGCGCTCCCCTCGCGCACCACGCGCGCCTTGCCCAGCGGAATCGCATAGTACCCCTCGGGCACCACGCTGCCGGGATGCGTGTTCCACGGCTTGGCCGGCTTGTCGTAGTAGCCGTCGAAGGGGCCGTTGTAGATGCGCTTGGGCTCGAAGAAGATCACCGGGTCGTTATCCTCGATCGCCGCGATCAGCAGGCCCTTGGCGTCGTAGGGGGTCGAGGGCACCACCGTCTTGAGCCCGGCGACGTGGGTGAACAGCGCCTCGGGGCTCTGGCTGTGCGTCTGCCCGCCGAAGATGCCGCCGCCGAAGGGCGAGCGCACGGTGATCGGCGCGATGAATTCGGCCGCCGAGCGGTAGCGCAGCCGCGCCGCCTCGGAGATGAGCTGGTCGAGCCCCGGATAGATATAGTCGGCGAACTGGATCTCGGGCACAGGCCGCAGGCCATAGGCGGCCATGCCCACCGCCACGCCGATGATGCCGCATTCGCTGATCGGCGTGTCGAACACGCGGGTGTTGCCGTAGCGCTTCTGCAGCCCTGCGGTGGCGCGAAAGACGCCGCCGAAATAGCCGACGTCCTCGCCGATGATGACGGTGTTGGCATCGCGCTCCATCATGATGTCGAGCGCATCGTTGATCGCCTCGATCATGTTGAGCCGCCGCGTCGGCGCGTCCTGCAGCGAGACGGGGGATTCCTCGACGGTCATCCCTCGCTCCGCTTCAGAGGAGAGGCCGGGAGCAGCGGCGCGGCGCGTAGCGGCGCGCGTGGGGCGAGGCCCCACCCCGCTGCGACCAGGGCCCGCTGCGCGGTCCCAGTTCTCGCTGCCCCTCCCCTGAAGGGAAGGGGGATCGGGATCACCGAGTTGCCCATGTCATCCTCATTCCTGCCAGTCCGGCCACTTGATCCGCCGCTCGCGGATCGCCTGCTGCGCCTGTTCCTCAAGGTGCCAGGGCAGTTCCTCGAACACGTCCTCGAACATCGTCTTGAACGGATGGTGCAGGCCGTGGCCGAGGACGCCGCTCTTCTCCGCTTCCTTGGACGCGGTCTTGACCTCCTCGGCGACGGCGCGATCCATCTCGGCGTGCTGCTCCTCCGACCATTCGCCGAGCACGATCAGGTGGCGCTTGAGCCGCGCGATCGGATCGCCGAGCGGCCATTCCTCGCGCTCCTGCGCCGAGCGATAGGCGGCGGGATCGTCCGAGGTCGAATGGCCTTCGGCGCGGTAGGTGAAGTGCTCGATCAGCGTCGGCCCCATGTTCGCCCGCGCCCGGTCCGCCGCCCAGCGCGTCGCCGCGAAAACCGCGAGCGCGTCGTTGCCGTCGACGCGCAGCCCGGCGATGCCGTAGCCGATCGCGCGCGCGGCGAAGGTCGTCCGCTCGGCGCCGGCCAGCCCCGAGAAGCTGGAGATGGCCCACTGGTTGTTGACCACGTTGAGCACCACCGGGGCATTGTAGACCGCGGCGAAGGTCAGGCCCGAATGGAAGTCCCCCTCGGCGGTCGAGCCGTCGCCGATGAAGGTCGCGGCGATGCGCGTGTCCCCCTTGATCGCGCTGGCCATCGCCCAGCCCACCGCCTGCGGATACTGCGTGGTGAGATTGCCCGAGATCGAGAAGAAGCCATAGTCGCGCGCCGAATACATCACCGGCAACTGGCGCCCCTTCAGCTTGTCCGCGCGGTTGGAAAAGATCTGGTTGATCATCTCCACCAGCGGATAGCCCCGGCTGATCAGGATACCCTGCTGGCGGTAGGAGGGGAACACCATGTCGTCGTCGGCGAGCGCGAAGGCCGCCGCCACCGAGACCGCCTCCTCGCCCGTGCACTTCATGTAGAAGCTGGTCTTGCCCTGCCGCTGGGCGCGGTACATGCGATCGTCGAACGCGCGGGTCAGCGCCATGATGCGCAGCATCCGCCGCAGCGTGCCGGCATCGAGCCGCGGGTTCCAGGGGCCGACGGCGCGGTCGTCGTCGCCGAGCACGCGGATCAGGTCGGTGCAGAGCGGATAGGTCTCGTGCGGGGGGCAGGTCTCTTCCGGCCGGGGCTGCGCGCCGGCGGGCGGGATGGCGAGATCGGAATAGTCGACGGTATCGCCGGGGCGGAATTTCGGCTCCGGCACGTGCAGCCGCAACGGCGGCAGGTTGCCGTGCGGACGGCCTGGGGGGGCTGATGCTTCGGCCATTCCGTCGGCCTCTCCTGCTTCCACAAACGTTGAACTAAAGTTTTACCTGATTATTATATTATTTCAATCCTCATCGTCGTCCCGGGCTTGACCCGGGACCGCTGGCGGCTTGGCTGAACGTCGCATCGACGAGGCCAGCGGTCCCCGGGGCAAGCCCGGGCCAACGTTAAACCGCCACCGGCGCCGGAATATGCGCCTGCGGGGCGTAGCCGCTGACCGCGAAATCCTCGATCGCATAGCCGAAAATCGATTCGGGCCGCCGCCGGATCGCCAGCCGCGCCTCGCCTGCGGGCGTACGGGCGAGTTGTTCCTCCACCAGCGCGGCATGGTTGAGATAGAGGTGCACGTCCCCCCCAGCCCACACCAGTTCGCCCGGCTCCAGGTCGCACTGCTGCGCCAGCAGCCGCACCAGCAGCGCCGCCGACCAGACGTTGAACGCGAAGCCCAGGCCAAGGTCGCAGCTGCGCTGATAGAGCAGCCCCGACAGGCGGTTGCCGGCGACGTGGAACTGGTAGGTCTTGTGGCAGGGCGGCAGCGCCATGGCGTCCAGCTCGGCGACGTTCCAGCCCTCGATGATATGGCGCCGGCTGCCGGGGTTGCGGCGCAGGCTCTCGACCACCTGGGCGACCTGGTTGACGCCCTGCGGCCGGCGGCGGAACAGGGCTTCCCCGCCCCCTTCCCCGCCAACGCCCCCAACGGGCTCGTAGACCGGCCAGTCGACCCACTGCTTGCCGTAGACCGGGCCGAGATCGCCCCAGCGGGCGGCGAAATCCGCATCCGCGACGATCCGCTGCGAGAATTCGGCGCGGCCGATTTCCTCGCCCGTCTCGCGCCTGTAGCGGGCGAGCGGCCAGTCGGTCCAGATCTCCACCCCCTGCGCGCAGAGCGGGCGGATATTGGTCTCGCCGGTGAGGAACCACAGCATCTCGCGCGTCGCGGTCTTCCAGAACACGCGCTTGGTGGTGAGCAGCGGCATCCGCCCGTCCGCCAGATCGAATCGCATCTGCGCCCCGAACAGCGAGCGCGTGCCGACGCCGGTGCGGTCGACGCGCTCGTCCCCCTGCTCCCAGATGCGGCGCATGAGATCGAGGTATTGCCATTCCCAGTGCCCGGACCGGGAAAGGGACGCGGCAGAATCGTTGCGGGCCGGGGCAGTTACCATGACTTCACCCTAGCCATGCGATTGCCCGCTTGCCACCCCGCAAAACCCTCACTATAGGCGCGCTCCTGCCTCACGGACGCCCGCTTCTCCAGCACGGCGTTTTCCGCGATCGGTCGGGGAGTAGCTCAGCCTGGTAGAGCACTGTCTTCGGGAGGCAGGGGCCGGAGGTTCGAATCCTCTCTCCCCGACCAAACATCTGCAACGACGTCCATCACGATTGAGCCTCTGGGAAGCCGGGGCCGAAGCCGCATGGCAAACCCTCGCGCGGCCGCGCGGGCCGTGACGCGGCTCAGGCGAACGGCATGGCCGCGTCGCATTTACAACATTGGTGCAATGTTTTATCGTGGCTGGCATAGCGGGAGACCGGACCGATGCCACAGACCAGACCCTCGGGCCGCCGCCAGGCCGACCGGTCCCGCCACACGCGCGAGCATGTGCTGAGCGCGACCGTGGGCCTGATCCGCATGGAGGGCCTGCCCTCGGCCAGCCCGGTGCGGATCACGCGCCAGTCGGGCATGAGCTGGGGCGCCGTCCAGCACCATTTCGGCTCCAAGGAGGAACTGCTCAGGACGATCGTGCGGCGCTCGCGCGATGAGTTCCAACAGGCGATCGAGGAACAGGAATACGCCGGGCTGGACCTTGCCGAACGCCTGTCGCGCTTCGTCGACGCCGCCTGGCAGCATTACCAGAGCGACGTGTTCCTCGCCTCGGTGGAGATCACCTTCTGGCATCGCAACAACGGCCTGGCGATCGACGGGGATATCGCCGGCGATGCGGGGCGGACCACGGCGCGCACCCGCGAAATGGCGCGCCGCACGCTCGAGGGCACGGACGGCGACGTCGACGGGCTGCTCTCGGCCACCGAGTACATGCACTGCGTGCTGACCGGGCTGGCCTTCCAGAAGATCCTCGTGGGCGAGGCGAGCCAGGTCGGCCTGCATCTGGCCCAGTGCAAGCAGGTGATGGTCTCGATGGTGTCGCGCAGCCCCGACGGGCGCGGCCGTACAGGATGAAGTCATTGCCGGAATCGCTCCGGCACAGCAGGATTGGGAGAAACCGATGAGACGCGAACCGCATCCCCTGACGGGCACGATGTACGAGGACCTCGGCGACGGGAAGATCAAGGTCCAGAAGGACGGCAGCAACGCCTACGGCATCTTCACCTGGCAGGGCGAATGGCTGGAAGGCGAAGTCACCCAGGCCGATCCGATGATGCTGCTCTACATCGGCGGGCCGGACCTGCCGCGCGACCACGAGGTGATCTGGATGGCCGCGCCTTCGGCGGCCTTCGACGGCACCGTGCCGATGCAGCACTTCCCCGGCACGCACATGGACGAGATGCCGCGCATCGTCGGCCACTACCAGCCCGACACCGGGCAGGAGACGGAGGAAGGCTGGCGCTCCAACGGCTATTTCGATCCCGAATTCTTCCTCGACAACGATCGCAAGCCGGACCGGGTGCCCGCGGCCTACCGCCAGCGCAACGCCATGCCCGGCGGCCCCAAGCGCGTCTCGACCGACCGCTACTGGAAGAAGGAATATCACGACCTCGAGGTCGAGAAGATCTGGAAGAAGACCTGGCAGATGGCCTGCCGCGAGGACGAGATACCCAACGTGGGCGACTATTACGTCTACGACATCGCCCATCTCTCGTACCTCGTCGTGCGCACCCAGGACGGGATCAGGGCGCACCAGAACGTCTGTCTGCATCGCGGCCGGCTGCTCAAGGACTGCTCGGGCCGGGGCGAGAAGGAGTTTCGCTGTCCGTTCCACGGCTGGGCCTGGAACCTCGACGGCAGCCTCAAGGAAATCACCACCGAGTGGGATTTCCCCGGCGTACGCGAGGACGCCAAGCAGCTGCCGCCGGTCAAGGTGGCGACCTGGGAGGGCTTCGTCTTCATCAACCCCGATCCCGACGCCGGGCCGCTCGAGGAATTCCTCGGGCCGGTGATGATGGACCACTACCAGCGCTACGGCTTCGGGCACCGCTATATCCAGGCGAACGTGTCGAAGCTGATCCGCGCCAACTGGAAGGTGGTGATGGAGGCCTTCATGGAGGCCTACCACGTCATTGCCACGCACCCGCACCAGATGCTGACCAGCGGCGACCTGTCGAACACCCACTACGACGTGTTCGGCAACTGGGGCCGGGCCGCGCAGTATCCCTCGCCCGGCAGCCCGCAGCGCGGCATCTTCCTCAGCCGCGAGGAGGCGCTCGCCCAGTACCGCGCCTCGGCCGACGGCCAGCGCGGGCTGATCCAGGCGCTGACCGGCGAGGACCTGTCCGACTGGTCGGACGCCGAGCTGAACGGCGGCGGGTTCAACGACCTGTTCCCCAACCTGCACCCCTGGGGCGGCTGGATGCGCATCTGCTTCCGCTTCCGCCCGCACGGCGACAACCCGGACGAGAGCATCATGGACATCTACCTGCTCGCGCCCTGGCCCAAGGACAAGCCGCGCCCTGCCCCGGCCAAGCCGCGCAAGCTGGGCTTCGACGATGCCTGGACCGCCGCGCCCGAGCTGCTTTCGCTGAGCAAGATCACCGATCAGGACGTGTTCAACGTCCCCTCGGTCCAGCGCGGGGTCAAGGCCAAGAACCCGCCCTACGTCTGGTATTCGGCCTATCAGGAAATGAAGATCCGCAACTTCCACGCCAACTACGAAAAGGCCCTCGGCATCGCCGACGAGACGCCGGCAGGCTGACGGCCGGATGGCTGACGCAACGCCGCCCGGCCAGGGAGAGATGATGCAAGGCAAGACCGCGTTCGTCACCGGCGCCGCCCGGGGGCTCGGCAAGGAGATCGCCCGGGCCCTCGGCCGCGACGGCCACCGGCTCTATCTGGTCGACATCCTGGGCGACCGGCTGGAGGAAACCGCCCGTGAACTGCGCGACGAGGGCTGCGAGGTCAGCGCGCGCGTGGTCGACGTGTCGAGCCGGCAGCAATGCCGCGACGCGGTCGCGGACTGCGTGGCGGAGACCGGCAACCTGACGGTGCTGGTCAACTGCGCCGGCATCATGCGCTTCGACCACTTCACCGACGTGCCCGAGGAAGCCTGGAACCGCATCCTCGCGGTGAACCTGTCGGGGCCGTTCTTCCTCATCCAGGCGGCGCTGCCGCACGTGATCGAAGCGAAGGGGAACATCGTCAACGTCGCCTCGTCGAACGGGCTGATGGGCACGGCCTACGTCGCGCCCTACAGCGCCACCAAGGCCGCGCTGATCAACCTGACCAAGACGCTGGCGGTCGAATACGCGGAAGCGCCGATCCGCGTGAACGCGGTCTGCCCCGGCCCCATGGCGACCGAGATCGCCGCGGGCCTGCAGCCGCCCCCGACGATCAGGCACGAGAAGGTCGTCCGCTATTCGGGCCTGCGCGGACTGGCCCCGGCGCAGGACGTGGCCAACGTCGTCGCCTTCCTCGCCTCGGACGCCGCCGCGAGCGTCCACGGCGCGGTGTGGACGGCGGACGTGGGGACGTCGGCGGGATAGGGTTCAGCCATCGACGACATTGAGGGTCGTCACCCTGAACTTGTTTCAGGGCCCATTTCTCGCCGAGAGCCGGTGTTTGGTGCTGCGCGAAAACGGCGCCGTTATCTCTTCGATGCGGGCATCGACGCGGCAGGCGGGATGGGTGCTGAAACAAGTTCAGCATGACGAGTGCGCTTTGAGGTAGACGCTTGGCCCGGCCCCCCGCTCACTTCCCCAGCATCTCGATGATCGGCAGCGGATTGAAGTATTCGGTGTGCTCGACGACCTTCCCGTCGCGCACCCGTGTCAGCATCACGTAGCTGTTGCGGTAGGGCGCCCCGTTCGCCAGCACCACTTCGGACCGCGCGGTGGTGACGAACAGCCCCGGCTCCTCGGTCTCGCGGATCGCCACGTCGCGCCATTGGAAGCTCTGCTTGGTGCCCCAGTGGTGCGCCAGCGTGTCGCGCGCCTGGTCGAAGCCGCGCATCTCGGCCAGCACGCCGGGCGGCGCGAAGGGCAGGCGCATGACGAGGTCGTCGGCCGCCTTGCCGACCCAGGCTTCGGCCGGGCCCATCGCGGTGATCTCCAGCCATTCACGGATCAGTGCCTTGGCGTCGCTCATGGGCGTTTCCCTTCGATGAAGTCCAGCAGCCGGCTGGGGCTGAACGGCAGGTCGATCTCCAACTCGCCGAAAGGCGAGAGCGCATCGGCGATGGCGTTGGCCAGCGTCGGCGGGCCGATGATCGCGCCGCCCTCGCCCACCCCGCGCATGCCGCCGATCGTCTGCGAGGGCGTGTTGGCGTGCAGGTACTCGAAATCGGGCACGTCGCCATAGGCCGGCATCAGATAGTCCTTGAACGTCGCCGCCAGCGGGTTGCCGCGTTTGTCGTAGGGCATGTGCTCCAGCAGCACCTGGCCGATCGCCTGGGCGAGCCCGCCGGCGATCTGGCCTTCGACGATGCCGGGGTTGATGATCGTGCCGCAGTCCTCGGCCGAGACCCAGCGCTTGATCGTGACGAAGCCGGTGTCGGCGTCCACCTCGACCACGCAGGCGTGCGCGGCGCTGGTGAAGGTCATCGGCGGCGGCTGGTAGCGGTACTGCGCCTCCAGCCCGGTCTCCATCCCTTCGGGCAGGCGGAACGGCTCGCCATGGGCGATCTCGGCAACCTCGCGCAGCGGCCGGCTCATCTCGGGCGCGCCGGCGATGTGGATCATGCCGTCCGCGATGGTGATCGCCTCCACGCTGGCGTTGTAGAGGTGCGCGGCGATGCGCTTGACCTTGTCGGCCAGCAGCTCGGCCGCCCGCCAGCTCGCGCCGCCGGCGATGACGCCCTGGCGGCTGCCGGCCGCGCCGGGGCTGTAGCTGCCGAACGAGGAATCGCCCTCGAACACCGTCACGTCCTCGTAGGCCACGCCCAGCCGGTCGGCGATGACCTGCGCCATCGTCGTCGCGGTGCCGTGGCCCTGCGAATGGGTGGACAGCATGGCGACGACCTTGCCGTTCGGCTCGACGCGGAGCTGCGCGGTCTCGCCGGTGAGCGGCGTCATGATGCCGGCGACGGCGGTGGGCTCGACATAGGCGGTGACGCCGAGGCCGAGGTAGCGGCCCTGCTCGCGCGCCGCCACCTGCTCGCGGCGGAAGGCGGGCACGTCGATCGCCGCGACCAGCTTCTCCAGGCACTCGGCCGGGGTGATGTCGGTGACGGTGATGTCCATCGTCGTGGTCATCGGCTGGTCGGCGGCGGTGACGAGGTTGCGGCGGCGCAGCGCGATCGGGTCGATGCCGATCTGCCGCGCCGCCTTGTCGAGCAGCGTCTCGCGCACCAGCGATTCGAGCGCCCAGGGGCCGCGATAGCCGCCCAGCCCCATGGTGTTGGTGTACCAGCCGCGCGTGTGGAAGCTGTAGGCGGGCAGCTTGTAGGCCGGCCACATGAACATATGCACGGCGATGTTGCAGTCCTCGCCCATCGGCCAGGCGCCGTTGTTGATGTGGCAATCCCCATGCGCGGCGAGCAGCCGGCCCCCGGCGTCGAAGCCCGCCGTCAGCGTGATCTCCTGCTCGCGCGCGTGGCTGGAGGCGGTGAGCGATTCGAAGCGGTCCTCGATCCACTTCAAGGGCCGGCGGAACAGTCTGGCGGCGACGATGACCGCCATCTCCTCGCGCCAGGGCATGTTCTTGAGGCCGAAGGCACCGCCCACGTCCTTGGCGATCACGCGGATCGCCTCCTGCGGCATACCGAGCGCGGACGAGACATAGCGGGCGACCAGATGCGGGCTCTGGCAGCTTATGTGGATGGTCAGTTCCCCCGCCCCCTCCGCCGAGGCGACGCAGCCGCGCGCCTCCATCGGCGACTGGGCGATGCGCTGGTGGCGGATCGTGCGGGTGACGACATGGGCGGCCCTGGCGAACGCGGCGCGGACCGGCTCGGGCACTTCGGGCAGGCCCATTTCCTGCGCGACGTTGGATGGCCTGCCGGGATGCACCGGCGGCCCGCCCTGCGCGTCGGCGATGGTGACGACCGGGTCCTCCTCGTCGATCTCCAGTTCGATCAGTGCCACCGCGTCCTCGGCGATGGCGCGGCTCTCGGCGATGACCATCGCCACCGGATCGCCGACGCAGGCGACGCGGCCGTCGGCGAGCAGCGTCAGCGGCGCCTCGATCGGGGTGAAGAAGAACGTCGTCATGGCGACCGGCACGGCCGCGAGATCGGCCTGCGTGTAGATCGCGTGCACGCCGGGCAGCTCGCGCGCCGCAGCGATGTCGAGCCGGGCGATCCGGCCGCGCGCGGCGGGCGAGCGGAGGAAGGCGCAATGCAGCAGGCCCGGCATCCGCACGTCGTCGACATATTGCCCGCGGCCGGTCAGCAGCCGTCCGTCCTCCTTGCGCGGCACCCGCTGGCCGACCATGCGGCGGAACGGCGCCACGGTGGCGGTCACGCGCCTTCTCCCGCAAGCTGGCGGATGGCGCGGCGAATGCCCTGATAGCCGGTGCAGCGGCAGATGTGGCCCGACATGGCCGCTTCCAGCGCGCCGATGCCGGGCGCGGCGCCGTCCGCGGTCAACGCCGCCAGCGTGATCGCCACGCCGGGCGTGCAGAAGCCGCATTGCAGGCCGTAGTTGTCCCCGAGCGCCTGCTGCACCGGATGCAGCGTGCCGTCGGGCGCGGCCAGCCCCTCGATCGTCGTCACCGCGCAGCCGTCGGCCTGCACGGCCAGCATCAGGCAGGCACGCACGGCCGCGCCGTCGACCATCACCGTGCAGGCGCCGCAGACGCCGTGCTCGCAGGCCAGGTGCGTGCCCGTATAGCCCAGCGCCTCGCGCAGGAACTCGCCCAGGCTGGTGCGCGCCTCGGCCGTCGCGGCATGGCGGCGGCCGTTGACGGTGAGTTCGATGCGATGCTCGCTCATGCCTTCTCCCTCAGGCTCGGGCCACTCTAGCGGCGGCGTCCGGCGATCAGGGCAAAAACCTTAGAACAGCATCGCGGGCCGATCCATCCTCTCCGGCACGGGGAGGATCGGACTACCCTTCCCCCGCCGCGGCCCTGGCGCGTTCCTTGACGATCGTATCCGGCAGCAGCGCGTTGGCCATGACATCCACCGAGAACGGCTTGAGCCGCTGCAGTTCGCCGGCGCGGACGATCTGCGGCCAGTCGGGCTCGGCGATCATCGCGCGGCCGACGCCGACGAGATCGAACTCGCCGCGCTCGAACCGCTCGACCAGCTCGTCGAGGCTGGCGAGGTTGCAGTTGGCCGTCTGCATCTCGCCCAGGCTGGCGAGCAGGTCGCAGTCGAGGCCGATCGAGCCCACGGTCATGGTCGGCACGCCCGTCACCTTCTTGACCCAGCCGGCGAGGTTGAGGTGGCTGCCCTCGAAAGTCGGCTCCCAGAAGCGGCGCTGCGAGCAGTCGAACAGGTCCACCCCGGCCTCGACCAGCGGCGCGAGCAGCTCCTCCAGTTCCTGCGGGGTGTCGGCCAGCATGGCCTGGTAATTGACCATCTTCCAGAACGAGGTGCGGAAGATCACCGGCATGCCGGGCTTCAGCCGCCGCTTGCACTCGGCGACGATCTCGGCGGCGAACCGGCCGCGCGCGCGCGGGCTGCCCCCGTACTTGTCGGTGCGGTGGTTGGTTTCCTTCCACAGGAACTGGTCGGGCAGGTAGCCGTGCGCGCCGTGGACCTCAACGCCGTCGAAGCCCAGCTCGACCGCCTTGTCGCAGCCGCGGCCATAGGCTTCGATCACTTCGTCGATCTGCGCCTGGGTCATGCCGTCGCAGACCTTCTTGCCGGGCGCGATATAGCCCGATGGGCTGACCTGGCCGAGTTCCGGACGGAACCGGATCTCTCCGCCCGCAAGCAGGTCCGGCCCGCTGAAGATCAGGCCGACGTGCCACAGCTCGGGAACGGTGAAGCCGCCCTGGGCGTGCACCTTGGCGGCGACGTTGCGCCAGCCGGCGAAGGCGTCCTCGCCGTGGAAGCGGCCGAGCAGCGGGTTGTCGCCGGACGACATGTGATCGATGTAGACGCCTTCGGTGATGACCAGGCTCGCGCCGCCCCCGGCGCGCCGCGCGTAATAGTCGGCGGCTTCCTCGCCGGGCACGCCGCCCTCGCAGACTTCGAGCCCCATCGGCGGAAAGACGATGCGGTTGGGCAGCGTCAGGTTTCCGAGCTGGAACGGCGTGAACAGCGCTTCGAACTTGCCGGCGGCGGTCATTCTCCCAATCCTCCAAATCGTGCGCGCGGCGTCCGGGCCGCATCGTTGGGCACGAGCCTGCCAGAGCCGCACCGCCGCCGCAACCGGGCGCGACGAAAAACCTGAACAGGCGTACAGGAAACGAGGCGACAGGAAAATGCCTCGCCATCGGAGGAGCCCTTCCCTGCCCCTTCGGCGCACCCCGCCGCGCCTTCGGCCGACCCTCTTGCACCGGCGCCGAAATGTGCTATTTACATGGTGAGAACACTGGTCTCAGTCCTGTATGGACCTGACCGCTGGAAACTGGATGGAACGGATGAACACGGATTTCCTGAGTTCGCTGGTCGAGAACTACAACTGGCAGCTTTCGCTCTATGCGGGGCTCGGCATCATCGCGGTTTCGCTGGCCGGCCGCATCTTCCGCCTGATCCCCGCCGTCGGCGCGGCGCACAGGCTGAACAGCGACGTGCTGGCGAAAAAGATGGAACGGCCGAGTTATGCGGAAAACCAGCGCTGGAACCGGAAATGGGGCATGGTCTTCATCGCCGTCATCTTCGGCCTGATCCTGCCCTTCTGCCTGACGGCGGACCCGCATCCCTGGTGGCGCATCCTGCGCGATATCGTCGTCGTGCTGATGGTCTACGACTTCTTCTACTACCTGACGCACCGCTTCCTGTTCCATGACAGCAAGTTCCTGGGCGGACCGCTGATGTGGGTCCATGCCGTGCATCACCGGCAGCACAATCCCTGCCGCACGGATTCGAGCTATATCCACCCGATCGAGGTCGCGCTGGGGCTGGGCCTGTTCGTCGCCACCATCTTCGGGCTGTCGCTCGTCATGGGCAACTTCCACGTCGTCACGCTGGTCGTCACCTGGGTCGCCTTCTCGCAGATCAACCTGCACAACCATACGCTGTGGGAGGCGGATCGCTTCCCCTTCCGCTACATGAGCTACCTGTCGAAGATGCACCATCACCACCACGCGCGGTTCACCGGCGGCAACTTCGCGACGATCTCGCTGCTCTACGACTGGATGTTCGGCACGCTGGACCACGGCAAGGGCTGGCGCCCCGAGGCGCGCAAGCAGGACGCGCGCAACCCGGCCCAGGTGGGATGACCGCCGAATGACCGCCGAATGACCGATTGCCGGATGACCGATTGATCCCCGGCCGGCCTGCGCTATCTTCCCGCCCAGAGGGAGATAGCGCATGAGCCACCGGCGGATCGAACTGCGCGGCGACACCGGCACGCTGGCGGACGGCAAGGCCTGGACGCTGGCCGCTACCATCCACCTGCCCGAAGCGATGGAACCCGGCCGGCCCGTGCCGGTCCTGGCGGCGCTGCCGGGCGGCGGCTACACCCGGCACTACTTCGACTTGCGCGAGCCCGGCTACAGCCAGGCGGCCTATCACGTCGCGCGCGGCGTCGCGGTCGTCGCCATCGACCACCTGCGCGTAGGCGACAGCGACATCCCCGAGCTTGGGGAAGCCAGCCTCGACGCCTGCGCGGCGGCGAACCATGCCGTACTGCAGGCGATCCTCGGCCGGCTGCGCGAAGGCACGCTGGACCCGGACCTCGGCCCGGTCACGCCCGCTGCGGTGATCGGCGCCGGCCAGTCGATGGGCGGCCACATCGGCCTGCTCATGCAGGCCAACCACCGCAGCTTCGACGGGCTTGCGCTGCTCGGCAGCAGCGTCGTCGCCACCCGCCTGCCCGCGCGCGAGCCGGGGCGGGAGGTCTGCTTGCTGGGCAAGCCCGATCCGGCGGCGGGCCTGGCCGCGCTCGCCGGGTTCGACTTCCGCTTCGCCTTCCACTGGGACGACGTGCCCGAGCGGTTCGCCGAGGCCGACATCGCCGGCCAGCGCGGTTCCGGCCCCCTGCCCTACTGGCGCAGCGCGACCACGCCCGATGCCGCGGGCGGCCTCCTCCCCGCCCATTTCGCGGGCGCGGCCGCCGCCGTCACGGTGCCCACCCTGCTCGCCATGGGCGAGCGCGACGTCTGCCAGGACGGCTTGCGCGAACTCGCCGCCTTCATGTCGGCCCGCGACCTCGCCCTGTTCGTGGCGCCGAAGATGGCGCACATGCACAACTTCGCCGGCACGCGCGAACTGCTCTGGCGCCGGCTGCAGGCCTTCGTCGCGCAAGTGGCGGACCAGAGCTAGAGACCGTTCCGAGCGACGCCCGTTCGTCCGGCGCCTTTCCTACATCGGCGAAACCTGCCTTAACCTGGCGGATGAACCACGCCCACAAGCCCCGCAGGCCGCGCGACGGCCACCTCGTGCAAGGTCACACCCAGGAACGGCACCGGCGCGCCTGCTTCGGCCTGCTCATATCGCGGCCGCTACGGCGCGGCCGTGCGGAAAGCCGCCAATTCCGCGCTTCTGCGCATCTTTGCGCAAGCCGGCCGCGCATCGCGCGGCCGCGACCTTGCCGCCGGCGGGCCATGGCGTTTCACACCCCGTTCTGGATCAACCGGCAGGTCGTCCCGGGCTCCAACCCGGGACGGCGCCGCGTCAGTCGCTCACGCCTTCCTGGGCAGCGCGATTTCGGCCAGGCCGGTGCACATCGTCGTGCCCTTCTGGCTCTTCATCAGGTGCTTGACCTGGACGAGATGACGGCCTTCCTCGTCGACCATCTTGTCCACCACTTCGGCCGTCTGGATGGTGATGTCGCCCGACAGCGCCGGGCCGCGATAGTTCGCCGTCGAATGGACGACCATGCCGTGCTCGCCGGCCCAGCCCGCGAGATAGTCCGTCACCCAGGCGCCCATCGACGCGCCGTAGCCGTAGGCGCGCGGCATGCCGATCTTGCGCGCGTACTTGGGGAACAGGTGCCCGCGCGACGGACCGTAATAGGCGCCGTCGGTCAGTTCGGGATTGATCCGTTCCATGTGCGGATCGTTCTCGTGCCCCGCCATCTCCTTGGTGAAGCCCAGCGCCTCCAGGTTCAGCTCGCGCCGGTCGAGCGTGCCCCAGGTGGTGAACAGGTAAGCGCGCCATTCGGTGGTGAAGCTGGCGACGGTATGCGGGCCGAACACGCGCTCGGGAAGCTGGTCGCCGACGTTGACGTCATCCCACCAGCGCTCGCCGTGGCCCAGGTCGTGCAGCATCTGGATCCAGGCGAACTTGCGCTCCTCCAGCTTCTCCAGCTCCTCGTCGCTCCACTCGGGCTCGTCGAACTCGGCCTTGTTGACCGTCTCGCCGCCCGCCGCGGCAAGATAGCGGATCGCGGTCGAGCGCTGCTTCGTGATCAGCTCGCCGTTCTGGTTGCGGTAGTAGTTGTCGCCGCGCTGGAAGCAGGTCGGGCCGAAGCCAGTGTTCTTGACGACGTAATCGAACGGAATGCGCTCGTTGGCGATCACGTCGCCGCCGAACACGCGCGGGCCGTAGTGCCAGAACTCGTCACCGCCGAACAGCAGGTGCGAGTTCTCGATCTTGCCGACGCACGAGGGCGCGGTGCCGTGGCCGTCGTCCATGACGATCGGGAAGCTCTGCGGCGCGACCAGCTTGCCCCACTTCGACGCGGCGGCATAGGCCGGATCGAAATGGAGCAGGTTGGCGTAATGCATCGCCTGCGCCCAGCGGCGGATATCGTTGTTGCCAAGCGGTTCGCGGATCGGCGAGCTGTCGATCACCTTGCCGAGATACTGGTCGATGTCGGAGCAATCGAGCGTCTGCGTGTCATTGGCCATGTCTGGATGTTCCTCTTATGCCGGCTTCCTGGGCAG
>Ga0172382_10001129_pt1 | contig 48474 bp, 48 predicted proteins | sample Leawel138RmetaG_FD_122245 | JGI IMG/M metagenome (GOLD analysis project Ga0172382, IMG submission 122245) | Leachate microbial communities from a municipal landfill in Southern Ontario, Canada - Leachate well 138R metaG | ecosystem: Engineered > Solid waste > Landfill > Unclassified | place... | reverse complement strand
TCCGTCGCTGATCATCTCGGTGGCGGCCGGTATGGTGGTGTACCGTGTGGGAGACGATCAGGATGTCGGCAACCTGGTGATCGGGCAGGTGTTCTCCAACCCGCAGGTGCTCACCCTTACCGCAGTCATCATTGGCGCACTGGGCCTGATTCCGGGCATGCCCAACCTGGTGTTCATCCTGATTGCCGGCGCGCTCGGCGGGCTGGCCTGGCACCGGCGCAAGGCCATGGTGGCCGAGGCACTGAGTGCCGCGCAGGCACCGACGCCACAGTCCGCTGCCGCCGCGCAGGCGCAGGCGGAAGAGGCCGCCGAATCGAGCGAAGCGAGCTGGAGCGACGTCACGCCGGTCGATGTGCTCGGGCTGGAGGTGGGTTACCGGCTGATTCCGATGGTAGACAAGGGGCAGGACGGCGAACTGCTCAAACGCATCCGGGGGCTGCGCAAGAAGTTTGCGCAGGAGGTGGGTTTTCTGACTGCGCCGGTGCATATTCGCGACAACCTCGAACTCAAGCCAAATGCTTACCGAATCACGCTGAAGGGTGTGGAGATCGGGCTGGGCGAGGCTTATCCCGGGCAGTATCTGGCGATCAATCCGGGGCGTGTCACCGGTCCGCTGCAGGGGCGAGAAACCCGCGACCCAGCCTTCGACTTGCCGGCTTACTGGATCGATGTTGCACAGCGCGAGCAGGCGCATGCGCTTGGCTACACCGTGGTCGATGCCAGCACGGTGGTGGCCACCCACCTGAACCATGTCATTCTCAACCACGCGGCCGAGCTGCTGGGCCGGCAGGAAACCCAGGCGCTGCTCGATCATATCGCCAAGACCGCGCCGAAGCTGGTCGAGAACCTGGTCCCCGATGCCTTGCCACTCGGTTCGGTGCAAAGGGTACTGCAGTATCTGCTCGAAGAGGGCATCAACATCCGCGACATGCGCAGCATCATCGAAATTCTGGCCGAGCAGGCCCCGCGCACCCAGGACCCGATGGAGCTGACCAGCCGGGTCCGTCAGGGGCTGGGCAGGGCGATCATGCAGGGGCTGTTCCCGGGCAATGGCGAAATCCAGGTGCTGGCGCTCGATCCGACGCTCGAACGCATTCTGGTGCAGGCAATGTCGGCCGGGGGCGACGGTGCTATCGAACCGGGGCTGGCCGACGGGCTGCTGCGGCAGACCGCCGAGGCGGCCCAGCGCCAGGAAGATATCGGCCTGCCTCCGGTGCTGCTGGTGCCGCCGCAGCTGCGCTGGCTGCTGTCGCGCTTCCTGCGCCGCAGCGTGCCGTCGCTGAAGGTGGTGTCCAACGCCGAAGTGCCCGAATCGCGCACCATCCGTGTCACCGCAATGGTGGGCGGTGCGGCCTGAGTGCGGGATACAAGGCGCGGAATAGACGGGTAGAAGCGCGTTTATTCCCGGCTATCGCCACCTTCACCGACGGGCATAATGAATCCGAGGCTGCCTGTAATGCGAGGTGGCAGGGAGAACCGGTATGAACGTCAAGCGCTACTTTGGAAAAACCGCACGTGAGGCCTTGCGTGAGCTCAAGGCAGAACTCGGAGCGGATGCGATCGTGCTGTCCAACCGGGCCGTGAGCGGTGGCGTGGAAATCATTGCCCTGCCGGCCGAAGCGGTGGGTGTGCTCCAGAGCGGACAGAGTGGTGCTGCGGCAACGGGCCGCGCATCGGCCCAGCCCGTCGCGAGCACGCCTCGGGCAAAGCCTGTCGAACCGCGTCAGCCCCTGGTGATGGACGAGGCCGACGACGATGATTACCGCATCAGCCTGTCGGCAAGCCGTTCGGCACTGCGCGACCAGGTGCCGCGCGACGACGAGCGCCTGTCCGGTGCTGCGGCTGCGCGCCCGGTGATCCGCCCCTTCCAGCCGCCACGGGTGGAAACCGCCGATTACCTGATGCGGCAGAAGCCGTATCCCGATGAAGTGCGTATCAGTCGCCCGACGCCCGACGCAGCGTTCGATGCACCTGCCCCCGACCATGAGGCCGAGCGCCAGCGCGAGGCGCAAGCCCGCGCTGCTCGTGCAAAGGCCGAGGCCGAAGCCCGCCGGCAGCAGGAGCAGGAGCGGGCCCAGCGCGATGAGGCACGCATCCAGGCATTACAGGAAGCCAATACCCGGCTGATGGAAGAGCTCGGCAGCATCCGGGGCATGATCGAGCGCCAGCTGGCCGGATTTGCCTGGGGTGAAACGCGCAAGAAGGCTCCGGCGCGTGCCGAGATTGTCGGCGAACTGCTGCAGGCCGGCTTTGCCACTCAGCTTGCCCGCCAGCTGGCCGAATCGGTGGGTGATGAGTCGAGCATGGACGAGGCTCGTGCAATGGTGCGCCAGTGCCTGGCCCGAGACCTGCGGGCGATGTCCTCCGATGACGACCTGATCGAGCAGGGCGGCATTTATGCCCTGGTCGGCCCCACCGGTGTGGGCAAGACCACCACCACGGCGAAGATTGCTGCGCGTTTTGTGGTGCGTCATGGCGCCGAACGTCTCGCCCTGATCACCACCGATGGCTATCGTATTGGCGCCCAGGAGCAGCTGCGCATTTATGGCCGGATTCTCGGCGTGCCGGTGTTCCCGGTGCGCGACGCTTATGAGCTGCGCCAGACCCTGAGCGAACTGCGCAACAAGCAGATGGTGCTGATCGACACGGTGGGCATGAGTCAACACGATCGCATGGTGGCTCAGCAAGCCGCCATGCTCAGCGGTGCCGGTACGGTGCGCCGCCTGCTGTTGCTCAATGCGACCTGCCGTGGTGACACCCTGGACGACGTCATCAAGGCTTACCGTGGCCCCGATCTTGCCGGCTGCATCTTCTCCAAGGTGGATGAGGCGGCATCCCTGGCGCCGGCGATCAGTGCGGCCATCAGCCATGAACTCGATGTGTACTATGTGACCAACGGGCAGCGGGTGCCCGAAGACCTGCACCTGCCCAACCGGTCGTATCTGCTGCACCGCGCGCTGCGTGCCCATGGCGAGGATTCGCCCTGGCAATTGCAGGGCGATGAGGCTGCGCTGATGATGGCCGCAGGCATGGAGCGCTGACATGATCGACCCACGTGAAGACCAGGCTGCCGGCCTGCGCAGGCTGTTCAGAAAGGCGCCCCCCACCGTGGTGGCCCTGTACGCCACCGGCCGCAACAAGCTCAGCACCACCGTGCAGACGGCCTACGGCATTGCCGGCCACTCCGATCGGGTGTTGATCCTCGACGAAGCCACCGGCAGCGATGCGCTGGCCTCGGTGTTCGATCTGCCGGCCGGTCCCGACCTGCTCAGCGTGCTGGGTGACAGGGTGTCGGAAACTTCGCTCATCCAGCCAATTCCCGGCCTGCTGGGGCGTGTGCCGGTGAGCGCCGCAGCGCTGGCCCTGCCGCTGCTCGACGATGAGCGTCGCGCCCGTCTGGTGGCGGCTCTGCGCGCGCTGTATCGCCATGCCGGTTTCGTGCTGGTGCACTCCACCTGTGAAGCGGCTGCCGATCCGTCGCCCTTCGTGTTTTCCGCGCCGCGCCGCCTGGTGGTGGCCGAAGCCAGCCGCAGTGGGGCGACCGAGAGTTACCAGTTGATCAAACGGCTCGCTGCCGCCGGCGCCGGTTCGCTGCATGTGGCCGTTGCCCGCGCGCGCGACCGTGACGAAGCCCGGGCCTTCTTCAACAGCCTCAACGGTCTGGTGCGTCGTCACATCGGCGTACCCCTGGCCTGGCTGGGCGAGATCGAACGCGATAACCTGAGCGCGGGTCTGCTGCAGGAGGCTGCAGCCAGCTCCCAGCGGGGGGCCGAAACGGCCTTTTTGCGTCGTCTCGAGACGCTCGCCCGATCCACGCCCCTGAATGGTCTCGCGGGCGCGAGGTAACGGCCATGGCCATGCTATATTCGTCCCGAAGAGCCACCGCCGCTGCGGGACAATATAATATTCCTGTCTCTGTGGAGGCTGGCCAGCCGCGCCCCGGGCGCAGGAAAATTCAGGCGGTGTGGATGTACGACGCAGACGGAAATCTCGACAAGGCTTCGTTGGTGGAAAGCTATGCGCAGCTGGTCAAGCGCATCGCTTCGCAGTTGCTCGCCAGGCTGCCGGCCAGCGTGCAGTTCGAGGACATGGTCCAGAACGGCATGATCGGCCTGCTCGATGCCATGGATCGCTTCGAGGACGGCATGGGCGCCCAGTTCGAGACCTATGCGGTGCAGCGCATCCGGGGCGCAATGCTCGACGGGCTGCGCGAAAACGACTGGTTGCCACGCAGCCTGCGTCGCGACATGCGCCGGATCGAGGCGGCCATGCATGGGCTGGAGCAGGAACTGGGCCGGGCGCCGGTCGAGGGTGAGGTGGCCCAGGCGCTGGACATGTCCTTGCCGGATTATCAGCGTCTGCTGCAGGATGCACGCGGCCATCAACTGCTGTACATCGAAGACTGCCGGGGTGACGGGGGCGAGGATTTTCTGGAGCGTTACCAGTCCGACGAGGAGGACGACCCGCTCAGCCTGCTTGAAGATGCGGACATGCGCGATGCCCTGATCGAGGCCATCAACGCACTGCCCGAGCGGGAGAAGCAGGTGATGGGCCTGTACTACGAGCATGAGCTGAATCTGCGTGAAATCGGCGAAGTGCTCGGCGTGTCGGAGTCCCGAGTGTGTCAGTTGCACAGCCAGTGCGTGGCCAGGCTGCGGGCGCGCCTGTTCGGCGGTACCACCGGCAGCCTGCCTGCGTCACGCCGGGGACGGCCGGCAAAGCATAAAGTGAGTCAATGAATACCGCAGGCAGCGGGGGATAACGCATGGACAGAATCAGCCTTGCCGGTCTGGTGCTGGGGCTGGCGGCGATCATTGTCGGGCAGATTCTGGAGGGGGGGCATGTGTCCTCTCTCGTACAGCCGACCGCCTTTCTGATCGTGATTGGTGGCACGCTGGGCGCGGTCATGCTGCAAAGTCCGGCACGCGTGTTTGTGGATGGGTTGCGCATGGTGCGCTGGGTGTTCACCCCGCCGGTGGTCAACCCGACCGCCTTGATCGAAGAAACCACGCGCTGGAGCCTGATTGCCCGCAAGGAAGGGCTGCTGGCCTTGGAGAGCCGCATTCCGATGCTGGCCGATCCGTTTACCCGCAAGGGCTTGCAATTGCTTGTCGATGGCGTGGAGCCGGAACGCCTGCGCGAAGTGCTCGAAGTGGAGATCGATGCCAGCGAGACGCAACTCAAGCAGGGCGCCCGAATCTGGGAGGCGGCCGGGGGATATGCACCGACGATCGGTATTCTCGGGGCTGTGATGGGCCTGATCCATGTGATGGAAAACCTCTCCGACCCCTCGCTGCTGGGGGCCGGCATTGCGGTGGCTTTTGTGGCCACGATCTACGGCGTGGGGTTTGCCAACCTGGTGTTTCTGCCCGTCTCCAAAAAACTGCTGGCACACATCGGCACCATCACGGCCCAGCGCGAGATGCTGGTCGATGGTCTGGTGGGCATTGCCAATGGCGACAATCCACGCATCATCGAAAGCCGCATGCGCGGCTATGTGGTGTGAGGTGAATGATGTGTGAGGTCCGCCGCTGCTGTGTGTGGGGTCGGCCCCGGCAGCGGCAGGAGACGGCGTGCCCCCTGCCGGCCTGTGTGTTCATCAACCCAGTCTGAAGCTGCCCACTGACTGCTTCAGGCTTTCCGACAGGCTGCGCAGTTCATCGGCGGTGTGAGACATGTGCGTCAGCGCTGCGTGGCCGCCTTCGATCATCTGCGCGATGCGCTCCACGGTCTGGCTGATCTGGTTGCTGGCCTGGCTTTGTTCGCGCACGGCGGTACTGATGCCGTCCATTTCCGAAGTGCTCTGATCCACGGCTTGATTGGCCGCGCCCACTGCCCGCAGGCTGTCCTGCATGTGTTCGCGGCTCGCCTCCAGGGCGTCGATGCCGCGCTTGAGTTCGCGATCGAGTTCTTCGGCTTCGTTGCCCAGGGTGGCGGTGATCGAGTCGATTTCGGTCGCTGAATGGCCGGATTTCTCAGCCAGTTTGCGCACTTCGTCCGCAACCACCGCAAAGCCGCGACCCTGTTCGCCGGCACGGGCGGCCTCGATGGCTGCGTTCAGCGCCAGCAGGTTGGTTTGCTCGGCGATCTCACGCACCTGTTGGGTGATACGGGTGATATGGCGGGCATCCTCGATGAAGCGGGTGGCCACGGCGCTGACATGCTCCATCACCTTGTGGGTCTGCTCCACCGTGCCCGACAGGTCGCTCAGGCGCGCGCTTGCAGACTGCGAGTCGTTGCGTGCAGTGCGCGAGAGGTCGTTTACCCGTTGGGCGTTTTCGCTGATCATCTGGATGGAGGCGGTCATCTGCTCGACGGCGGCGGCGGCGGAGGCGGCCGAGGCCGACTGCTGGGCTGCGGCGGCAGTGGCGTCCTGCGCGTCGCTGGCCAGGCTCACCGAGGCGCTGTCGACCGTCACCACAGTGTCCGAAACCTGGCGGATGAGGCGACCCAGATCGTTGCGGATCGATTCGGCGCTGTTGGCGATGCGGCCGATTTCGTCTTCGGTGTGGGCCACGATGGGAGCGCCGAAATCTCCCCGCGCAAGCGTGCGCAGGCTGTTGTCCAGCTCCCGCGCAGGGCGCACCACCTGTCGTTCGAGCATGCCGACGAACAGCAGGAAGGCGAGCACGCAGGCCACCGCCATCAGCGCCAGGCTGATGCGGATGGCGCGTGGGCCGGCCGCGCCGATGCGTTCGCGCTCGGTGTCTATGGTCTGGCCGATGCTGCGCACGATGTTGGCTAGCGCAGTGGAGGGGGTGGCCTCCAGGCCGGCGGTATCGGTGTCGGTGCCGACGATGTCGAAATAGGTCTGATACTGCTTGAGCGCCGTGCGGAAGTGCTCGCCCATTTCCCGGTGACTCTGGATGAAGGTGTCGACCTGGCTGCGCAACTGGCTGTCGCTCAGTGTGTTGCGCAGTCGCTCCATGCTGTTGCGCACCTGCGCTTCTTGCTCTTCGAACGCTGCCCAGTAACGCGCCAGTTCGTGGTGGTCCGCGCCACGCAAAATGGTGTTCTTCCATTCGCGCAACTGTGCGGACAGGGCAGAATCGGCCGCAATGATCAGGGCGCGATCTTCCTCCAGTTTGCGCACTTCGACGGAAAAGGCCTTGATGGCCTGGGATTGCAAGAACAGGCCCACACCTGCGGCGATCAACACCAGCAGGGTACCGGCACCTGCGATCAGCAACAGCTTGTTGCGCACGCTTTGTACGATGAATTTCATTTTTATAGTCCTTCTTGTCAGGCTGTCTCCAAGCCTTGAACGACAAATTTTCCGGAATCTTGAGCGTTTTGCCAGTTTTGTTGTATTGAGTTGTTTGTCATTATCGGCAGTTGCCGTCTCACGAACCGCCTGCCGAGGGTCAGCGACGGGCTCGAACAGCTTGCTGTTGCGGGACGTGCAGGAATGATACTCTTTGCAGCAAGGTGAAGACCGGTACCGTCCCTTACCGGCCACGGGCATGTTGCAGCAATGGCGCGAAGACGCAAACGGCAGGAAGAACACGACAATCACGAGCGCTGGATGGTGTCCTATGCGGACTTCATCACACTGCTGTTCGCTTTTTTCGTGGTGATGTACTCCTTGTCTTCGGTGAATGAAGGCAAGTACAAGATCCTGTCCGATTCGCTGGTCAGCGCGTTTCGCAATGTGACCATCAACGAGTCGGGCGAACAGGTGGTGATGCCGCCCATCGTGCCGCCGGTGATCCACCGCAGCGCGCCGCCACAAAGCCCCGAGGCGGAGGTGCGTCGGGAACAGCAGGTGAGACAGGTGCGCAACATGGCAGACGAGATCCGCCGGGTGCTCGAACCGCTGTCGCGTACGGGCCAGGTGACCGTCACCGAAGGGGCGCACGGCATTTCGGTCGAGATCAATGCGAGCGTGCTGTTTGCCTCGGGCGAGGCCGCGCTCGGGCCAGCGGCCACGGCGCCGTTGCGGGCGGTGGCCAGCGTGCTGGCGGGGGCGGATTTTCCGGTGAAGGTGGAGGGACATACCGACGATACCCCGATCAACACCTTCCGCTTTCCGTCCAACTGGGAGCTGTCGTCGGCGCGGGCCTCGTCGGTCGTGCGTCTGTTCATCGACGCAGGCGTTGATCCGGCCACCCTGACTGCGGCAGGCTACAGCGACCAGCGTCCGATCGGTGACAATGCCACGCCCGAAGGGCGGGCACGCAACCGGCGGGTGACGATCTTGATCGAGTCGATGTTCGAAGCGCCCGACGCGCCAAGCGGGGCGGGCGCCGGTCGGGACTTCGAAGCCTTCGAGCCCTTGCCGGCCGAGCCGGTGCCCTTGCAGCCCGATGACCCGATCCTGTCCATCCTGCCCGAACGGGGGCCGGATGCAGCGGAGGAGGCCCTGTCGGTACCCGCGTTGCCACAGGAGGGCGGCTTCACGCCCGATCCGGCAGGGCGTGTGCCGGGCGCGTTCGCCCCCGGCAGTTTGCCCGCAGCCGTCCAGTAACGCAGGAACTCAGTAACGCAGGCGCTCGACGGCGATGCGCCGGGCCATGGCGCTGCCCTTGCGTGCGCGACGGTGGCGCAGCCCCTCGCGCTGGGCTGGCTTGTATTCGATTTCAGCAGGTTTGCCGCCACGCAGCGTGCCTTCGACGAACACGCTGGCCTCATCGGGCGGTACCCCGACGGCGGCGAGTGCTTCGCCCTCTTCGAGCGCCATCACGATCACGCCGCGACCACCGGCCTGCACCTTCATCTCGCTGCGCGGGAACACCAGCATGCGGCCGTTCTCCGATACCGACACCACCCAGTTGCCGCTTGCCGGGGCAGGGGGGAGCACGCGCTCACCCTTTTCCAGCGACATGAAGGCCTTTCCGGTGCGCTGTCGGCTGGTGGCGTCGGCCAGGGTGCAGATGAAGCCGTAGCCGCCGGAGTGGGCAAACAGCCACGGGCTCTCGGGGGCGGCGGACAGCACCTGGGCGAGCTTGCCACCGTCCTGGAAGCTGACGAAGGTGGTGATGGGCGCACCATCGCCCCGGCCGCCCGGCAGTTCGGACACTTTCAGCGTATAGGCCCGACCCTTGTGGTCAATCACCACCAGCGGCCAAGTGGTTCGGGTTTCGATAACCGCAAAGCCGTGGTCGCCGGCCTTGTAGTTGATGGCTGCGGGGTCGATGCCGTGCCCCTGGCGGGTGCGAATCCAGCCGTTGCGCGACAGGATCAGCGTGACCGGTTCATCGGGGGCGCTGATCTCGGCGGGGGCCACCGGGGTGACCACTTCGAGCACGGTGCGCCGGTCGTCGCCGAACTTCTTGGTGTCCTCACGAATCTCCCGCACGATCAGGCGCGTCATCGCGGTGTGGTTGTCGAGCAACTCCTGAAGGCCGTTGCGTTCCTCGCGCAGTTCGTTGAGCTCCTTTTCGATCTTGAAGCCTTCCAGGCGGGCGAGTTGGCGCAGGCGGATTTCGAGGATGTCCTCGGCCTGGGTTTCGCTCAGTCCGAAGACGGCCATCAGGGCTGGCTTGGGTTCGTCGGACTCGCGAATCACGCGAATCACGTCCTCGATATGCAGGAAGGCGATCATCCGCCCTTCCAGGATGTGGATGCGCCGGTCCACTTCGTCGAGCCGGTGGCGGGTGCGCCGCTCAACGGTGACGAAGCGGAAGTCGATCCACTCGCGCAGGATCTGTACCAGATTCTTTTGCTGTGGTCGGCCGTCGCGCCCGATCATCGTGAGATTGATCGAGGTGTTGGTCTCCAGGCTGGTGTGTGCCAGCAGCACCGCCATGAATTCGTCGCGATTCTGTCGGCTGGACTTGGGTTCGAGCACGAGGCGCACTGGCGACTTGTCGCTGGATTCGTCGCGCACCGTGTCAAGCACACCGAGCATGAGCTGCTTGAGGTTTTTCTGGTCCTGCGAAACCTCTTTCTTGCCCGTGCGGGGCTGGGGGTTGGTGGCGGCCTCGATTTCGGCCAGCACGCTGGCGGTCGAGATGCCATGCGGCAATTCATCCACCACGACCCGCCACTGGCCGCGCGCCAGCTCTTCGACATGCCAGCGGGCTCGCAGACGCAAGGAGCCACGTCCGCAGGTGTAGGCTTCGCGAATGGTTTCCGGGCTGGAGATCAGCTGTCCGCCGCCAGGGTAGTCGGGGCCGGGCAGCAGCGCCAGCACCTCGTCCAGTCCGGCTTCGGGGTGGCGGATCAGGTGGCAGGTGGCTTCGGCCACCTCGCGCAGGTTGTGTGGCGGGATCTCGGTAGCCATGCCCACCGCGATCCCGGAGGCGCCGTTGAGCAGCACGAAGGGCAGGCGGGCCGGCAGAAAGCGGGGCTCCTCGAAGGCGCCGTCGTAGTTGGGCAGAAAGTCCACGGTGCCGCGATCGATCTCGGACAGCAGCAACTCGGCAATCGGTGTCAGCCGGCATTCGGTGTAGCGCATCGCGGCTGGCGAGTCACCGTCGCGCGAACCAAAGTTGCCCTGACCGTCGACCAGTGGGTAACGCAGCGAGAAGTCCTGCGCCACGCGCACCATCGCGTCGTATACCGAGCTGTCGCCGTGCGGGTGGTATTTGCCGATCACGTCGCCCACCACCCGGGCGGACTTCACATGCTTGGCCCCGGCCGACAGGCGCATCTCGTTCATCGCGTACAGGATGCGCCGCTGCACGGGTTTCAGCCCGTCCTCGACCTGGGGCAGGGCGCGCGACTTGACCACGCTCATTGCATAGGCAAGGTAGGCGCGCTCGGCGTAGCGGTCCAGCGGCAGGCTGCCGTCGTCGTCGCCCGTCGGGTCGGTGGGGGCGGATGGCGGGTCTTCAGGAGGTGGGAAAAACAGTTCCAGTGTGTCTTGAGTCATGAGTGCATCCTGCGCTGTGGGGGGCGCCCCCCGGCGATGGCCGGCCCGATTGTCACGGCGTGCCAGACACTGTACGCTGCGGGCATGGTACGGGTAGGGGTGCGACGATGACAGAGCACGATGAAGACGATCCGCATAGCAATTTTTCGGTGGGTCATCAGGATCCTTTGCTCGACCGGTTGCACGCGATCATCCGCCAGGCCGTTCGGGCGCTGTCGGTGCTGATGGTGCTGGTGATCCTGTGGGGCATCGCGGATGTGGTCTGGGTGCTCTATCAGAAACTTTCTGCGCCACCGGTCATGCTGCTCGGCATCGGCGACATTTTCGCGATCTTCGGCGCTTTTCTGGTGGTACTGATCGCGATCGAGATTTTCGTGAATATCTCGCTCTACCTGCGCGACGATGTCATCCATGTGAAGCTGGTGGTGGCCACCGCGCTGATGGCCATCGCGCGCAAGGTGATTGTGCTCGACTACAACACGGTGGAGCCGGCCTATGTGTATGCGACGGCGGCCACCGTGCTGGCGCTGGGCATTACCTACTGGCTGGTGAGCAAGAAGGCGAGAACCTGAGTGCCAATGGACGGGGCGGTGTTCAAACATCGGCCTCCACCGTGTCGCCGTTTTCCTCCATCCAGGCGCGCCGGCCGGCGGCCTCGCCCTTGCCCATCAGGAGGGTGAACATTCTGAGGGTGTCCTCCAGCGCGCCGCTGCGCACCCTGACCGGCAGCACCCGGCGGGTGGCCGGGTCCATGGTGGTTTCGCGCAATTGTTCCGGATTCATCTCGCCCAGACCCTTGAAGCGGCCCACCTCGATTGCATCGGGACGGGCGCCTTCCTTGATCAGCCGGTCGCGGATGGCCGTCAGTTCGCCTTCGTCCAACGCGTACAGGCGCCGGGCCGGGCGCTTCTTGCCCTGGGCGGGCACGTCGATGCGGTACAGCGGAGGCTGCGCGACGTAGATGTGCCCGTGCTCGATGAGTTTGGGGAAGTGCCGGAAAAACAGGGTGAGCAGCAGGGTCTGGATGTGCAGCCCGTCCACATCGGCATCTGACATGATGATCACCTTGCCATAGCGCAGGCCGGACAGGTCGGGTGTGCTGTCGGCCGTGTGGGCGTCCACCCCGAGTGCCACCGCGATATCGTGAATTTCGGCGTTTGCCAGCAGGCGGTTGGGGTCCACCTCCCAGGCATTCTGCACCTTGCCGCGCAGTGGCAGGATGGCCTGGGTTTCCTTGTTGCGCGCCATTTTCGCCGACCCCCCTGCCGAATCCCCTTCGACCAGGAACAGTTCGTTGTCGGCCACATCCTCGGATTCGCAGTCCGACAGCTTGCCGGGCAGTACGGCAACCCCTGAGGTCTTTTTCTTCTCGACCTTCTGTGCGCTGCGCTGGCGGGCCATGGCCTGTTTGATGGACAGTTCGGCAATCGCCCGACCCGCTTCGACATGGTTGTTGAGCCAGATTTCGAACGGGTCGCGGACTTGGCTGGAAACCAGCTTTACGGCCTCGCGCGAGTTGAGCTTCTCCTTCACCTGTCCCTGGAACTGGGGGTCGAGCAGGCGGGCGGAGAGCACGAAGCTCATGCGCCCGCATACGTCTTCCTGCTGCAGTTTCACGCCACGCGGCAGCATTGCGTGATGGTCGATGAAGGATTTGATCGCCTCGAACACGCCGGCCCGCAGCCCGGATTCATGGGTTCCCCCGGCAACCGTCGGAATCAGGTTGACATAGGACTCGCTCGGCACCGAGCTTTCGAACCAGCCGATGGCCCAGGCGGCGCCCTCGCCAGCGGCAAAGCTGGCATCGTCATGGCCGGCATGGCGCTCTTCGGCGTAAATTGGGCACACGGGGTCCAGATCGCCGGCAAGTTCCTTCAGATAGCCCGCCAGACCTTCCGGGTAGCTCCACACTTTGCTCAGCGTGCTGCCGTCGGCCTGTTCCACATCCAGTTGCACCGCCACGCCGGGCAGCAACACCGCCTTGCTGCGCAGCAGGCGCTCAAGCTCGCCCATCGGTACGCGGGGGGTGTCGAAATACCGGGCGTCGGGCCAGACCCGCACCCGGGTGCCCGTTTTTCGGCCGCAACTGCCCTCGATGCGGATGTCGCTCACCTGCTCGCCACCTTCGGAAAAATCGACCCGGTGAATCTTGCCGTCGCGCCGCACCTCGACTTCGATCCGGGTCGACAGCGCATTGGTCACCGACACGCCCACCCCGTGCAGCCCCCCGGAAAAGGCATAAGCGCCATTGCCGTCGCGCTTGTCGAACTTGCCCCCGGCGTGCAGCCGGGTGTAGGCGAGCACCACCACCGGTACGCCTTCCTGCGGATGCAGGCCGACCGGAATGCCGCGCCCGTCGTCAGCCACGCTGATCGAGCCGTCCTGATGCAGGGTGACCTGAATGCGGCTTGCAAAGCCGCCCAGCGCCTCGTCGGCGGCGTTGTCTATGACTTCCTGGATGATGTGCGCGGGGGAGTCGGTGCGGGTGTACATGCCCGGCCGCTCGCGTACGGGCTCGAGTCCCTTGAGTACGCGGAAGGAAGATTCGTCGTATTGCTTGGCGGTCATCGGCAATGAGAAGGCCTGGAGAAGGGCCTGGCCTGGTTGCGGGGGCTCAAGGATACCGTTCGCAGCGATTGACGCAACTGTATGAAGTCCTGCGGGCCTGTGTGGTCCGACAAAGAGGAGGGTTCTGGGGGGAGGCCCGGTGGAGGCTGCCCGGGTTTCAGGCGCTGCCCAGCATTCGACCACCGCCGGCAGGGCGGGCGGTGCCTGCGGCGTCGTACAGTTGCGGCTTGTTGGCGGCGGTGAGCAGCACCGACAGGGCAGCCTGGTTGGTGTGCATGCGCTCGATGATGAGTTTGCCGTTGAGTTCGTTGCGGGTGCGTGCCTGTTCTGCCAGTTGCAATATTTCGTCCCAGCGGGCCAGCGCATCGGGCATGGCAGCACAGGCCTGGCGCAGGTCGGCATCGGTATTGTTCAGGCCCAGACGGCCCAGCAGCAGGCCCCGGCTGTCGTGATGGCGCTGCAGGAGGCGATAGACCTCGCCCTTTTCCTTGGCGAGCGGCATCAGCGCGTCGGTGTCGCCGGCAATCAGCAAGGTTTCTTCCTGGTCGAGCAGGTCAAGAAAGCGCTTGAGCAGGGAGCGCTCACCGTCAAGCACCATGGCCAGGCCATGACGTTCGGACTGGACGCGATTATCCTGATTCATGCTGCGTTCAGGCCTGCGCTTCGAGCATCTGGCGAACGCTGCTGATCAGGCTGTCGGCCACCTTGGAGGCATCCACGCTGAAACGGCCTTCGCTGATCGCCTGCCGTAGTTCGGCAATGCGGGCCTTGTCCACCGAGGGCGAGGAGGCCATCGCGGCCTCTGCCTTTCCGAGACTGGACGACAGCGAGGAGATCTTCACGCTCGCATCTCCCCCGCAGGTCGCTCCGGCGCCACCCGCCGGTTGCCGGCTGCGGCTCTCCGAGGGCAGGATGCTGCCCATTAGTTTTGATGCGCCTTCGATCTTCACGGCTGTATCCCCTGAAAAAATTCCATTTCAATTGCTCTAACGGCAGCCGCAGGAAAAACTTTAGGAATTATCTGGAGGGCGCCGAATGCCGGATGGAGGTGGCTGATTTTCCACGACTTTCAAAGCCTTTTCAAGCGATTTTGCTGCGTTGCGCAAAATGGATTTCAGAAGCGCAGTTCGACAGTGCCGTCATGCCGGGCCACGCCGGTGACCACCTGGCCGTTGCCCAGACGTACCCTGACCTGTTCGCCTTCGCCCGCACGGTTCATCGCGCGCCCTTCGTTCATTACGCTGAACCCCCTGCCGCTGCCGATGACGCGCACGTTCTGGCCGGACTGAATCACCGGGGGCAGGCGCAGCATGTCGCGGCGCAGCGGGTTGTCCTGTGCCACGGCAAAGCGGGCATGACGGCCCACGGCATCGACCGGATCGTTGAGCACGCCGGAATGCAGGCGGGTGACGTCGCCGTGCTCCACCCGCAGGTCGTCCGGCCCGATCAACTGGCCGGCACGCAGGGGCCGGCGGGTGACCAGATAGTCGAGATGCACGGCCACGCGAGCGGGCAGATAAGCGGTCCAGGGGACAGGGCCCAGGCAGCGCACCCCGACATTGATTTGCCCCCACGCGCGCGTGGCGCCGGGCAGAAAGGCTTCCAGGGTGTCGCAGGGGGGGAGGAGGTTGCCCGGGTCGAAGGCGCCGACCTCAACGTCTACCGTGCCGGGCAGTCCGGCGCTTTCTGCGAGCAGGAAGTTGCGCACGGTGGCTTCGACGGGCGCAGCGGGTTGTTGCGCCAGCGTGGCGCCAGGGAGCAGGGCAAACAGCAGGCAGGGCAACAACCGTTGCAGCAGGGTTGCGTTGCTCGGGCGTGCGAACGCACTGCGTCGGGCAGAGTGGGGCGGGGCGGTTGGGCAAGCGGCATTCATGCGGTGATTGCAACATGAGTGAGGGCTCAGGGCAAGGTGCGCACGGCAAGTCTTGCCGGTCGGGCTTGCCGCTAACGGTGAAATTGGCCGCTAAAGCCCGTCCTTATCCGGCCAAGGTGCAGACAGGGGGAGGGGTAGGATGATGGGCATGAAAGCTGCAATGACCGGGTTTGTCCGAACCGTTCCGGCGTCGACCCGCAGTGCGTCAGGCAGCCGGTCCGTTTGCAAGTATGGAGGTGTGAGATGAGAGCTTTGCTGGATCAATCGATGAGTTTTCACCAGAAAGCCCTGAACATGCAGGCCTATCGTCAGGAATTGCTGGCTTCGAATATCGCCAACGCCGATACGCCGCATTACAAGGCACGTGACATCGACTTTCGCAGTGCGCTTGGAAGTGCCTTGGAAAATCGTATGGGGCCGATGGCCTTGAGTACCACGTCCTCGCGTCATCTGGCGGTGCCGGGTGAGCCGCCGTCGCCCTTTGAATCCTTTACTGGCTATCGTCAGGAGTTTCAGTCCAGCGTCGATGGCAATACGGTGAATATGGACGCCGAGCGTGCAGCCTTTGCAGAAAACTCCGTTCACTATGAGGCAAGTGTGCGTTTCATCTCCAGCATGATCCAGGGCATGCGACGCGCCATCACAGGCCAGTAAAGGAGGCGATCATGAGCATGTTCAGTGTGTTTTCAATTGCGGGCTCGGCGCTCAATGCGCAGTCCGTGCGGCTCAACACCACAGCCTCCAACCTGGCCAACGCCGACAGCGTGGTGGGGGCCGATGGTGAGCCTTATCGTGCCAAGCAGGTGGTGTTCGCAGCCACCCCGGTGATGGGCTCTCAGGGGCAGGGCGTGCGGGTGACGCAGGTGGTGGAAAGTGCGGCGCCCCTGCGCCTGGTGTATGACCCGTCCAGCCCTGCAGCCGACGATCAGGGCTATGTGGCGATGCCCAATGTGAACGTGGTGGAAGAGATGGTAAACATGATTTCGGCCTCGCGTTCCTACCAGAACAACACCGAAGTGATGAATACGGCCAAGACCCTGTTGCAGCGCACGATCGCCATCGGTCAATGAATTTTGGAAAAGGCACGAAGCTTGCTTGATGTAGGTCGAAAAGAGCGGACGGGAGTTTGAAATGAGTGCGATCACTGAAACCAAGAATGTCCTGTCGGGGATGGCGAGGAGCGGCACGGCTCAGGAAACCAGCAAGACAGAAGACATGCAGACGCGCTTTCTGACCCTGCTGACGACCCAGTTGCGCAACCAGGATCCAATGAACCCGATGGAAAACGCCGAGCTGACTTCGCAGTTGGCGCAGATGAGTACCGTGGATGGCATTGAACGGCTCAACTCGATGTTCCAGAAATTTGTCGACTCCCAGCAGTCGGCCGAGGCCATGCAGGCGGCCGCACTGGTCGGACGCGGGGTGCTGGTCGAGGGCAAGGGCCTGATTCTGACCGATGCCGGTGGTGTGGGGGGCTTCGAACTGAGCGAACCGGCCGACAGCGTGAAGCTGACGATCTACGACGGCTCGGGCATCGAGGTCGATACCATCGAGTTGCGCGACCTGGAGGCAGGCAGCCACAACTATGTCTGGGATGGTGCGACCGCCAGTGGCGAGCAGGCGGCAACCGGCATGTATACGGTGACGGTCAGTGCCACCCGAGGGGACGCTGAAGTCAGTGCAAAGGCCTTGGAGTTCGGGCAGGTGACCGGTGTGATTCGCGGTGCCAGGAGCACCGACCTGCAGGTCGGCTCACTGGGCATCTTCAAGTTCGACGACATCAAGCAGATTCTTTGATCCGGAGTATTCATCATGGCTTTCCAACAAGGTTTGAGCGGTCTGGCCTCTTCCTCCAAGGCGCTTGATGTTGTCAGCAACAACATTGCCAACGCCAGTACGGTGGGTTTCAAGGCCGCCAATGCACAATTCGCGGACGTCTATGCTTCGGCGCTGACCGGTGCGGTGTCCTCGCTGCAGGTCGGTATCGGTAGTACGGTGATGGCTGTCAAGCAGGCTTTTACCCAAGGCAACCTGAGCACTACCAATAACCCGATGGACATGGCGATCAACGGTAATGGCTTCTTCCAGATCCGACGCAATGACGGCACGTTCGCATACACCCGAAACGGCCAGTTCGACATCGACAAGGAAGGGTATGTCATCACCGCGATGGGCGAACGGCTCACCGGTTACCAGATTGACCCGGCTACCGGGCGCATCGGTGACCGGATTGGCGAGTTGTTTATTCCGCAGAATGAGGATCCTCCCAAGGCGACCGGTTTCAATGCAGCTTCCGGCGCCAACGATGGTCCGGGGGTAGCCTTCAATGCGAACCTCGATGCCCGGGCCACGCCGCCTGATCCGGCACTCAACCCCTTCGACCCGACCGATGCGGACAGCTACAACTGGACCACCTCGATTCCGGTGTTCGACAGTCTGGGCAACGAGCACAGCCTGACCCTGTATTTCGTGCGCCTCGACCCGGCCACCAGCCGGCAGTGGGAAGTGCATACCAGTCTGGACGGCGATCCGCCGACCCTGCTCAATACCCTCACCTTCGATGAATTCGGGGCGCTCGATACGACTGCATACACACCCGCACAATTCCAGCGCACGGCGGCCGATCTGGGCAACGGTGCGGCTGACCTCGAGTTCGATGTCAATCTGCTGGCCCTGTCACAGTTCGGTTCGGACTTCTCGGTGACCGAAGCCGTGCAGGATGGTTACGCCTCCGGGCTGGTAGCCGGTGTTTCGGTCAGTCGCGAAGGCATCATCCAGGGGCGCTACACGAATGGCCGCACCCAGGATCTGGGGCAGGTGGCCCTGTATTCCTTCCGCAGCCCGAATGGCCTGATTTCGCTGGGCAACAACCTGTGGGCGCGCTCGCCGGAGTCGGGCGAGCCGATTGCCGGCAAGCCCGGCTCCGGGCTGAACGGCGTGATCTCGGCGGGTATGGTGGAGGACTCCAACGTGGATTTGACCCAGGAGCTGGTGCAACTCATCGTGCAGCAACGCAACTACCAGGCGAACGCGCAATCGATCCGGACGCAGGACCAGATCCTGCAGACGCTGGTCAACCTGCGCTAACAAGCATGAGCGTTGCCGGCACAGCCCGCTGATGGGCCGCAGGGCTGGCAGCCACAGGAGAAACAGACATGGACCGCATGCTCTACATTGCCATGACGGGTGCCAAGCACACGCTCGGGCAGCAGGACGCAGTCGCACACAACCTGGCCAACGCCAACTCCACCGGCTTTCGTGCCGAGATGCACAAGCTGCGTGCAGTGGAGGTGAAGAGCAATGCGTTGCCCAGCCGGGCCTTCGTGGTCGATGCCAGTATCGCCAACGATTTCACCCCCGGCCCGCTGATGGCCACCGGGCGCAATTTCGATGTTGCGCTCGAAGGCAAGGGCTGGCTTACCGTGCAGATGCCCGATGGCAGCGAGGCCTATACCCGCGACGGCAGTCTGGAAGTCAGCGCCAACGGCATCCTGCAGACCCGCAGTGGCCTGCCGGTGGTGGGCGATGGCGGTCCGATTGCCATTCCGCCCGACACCGAGATCGTCATCGGCCGCGATGGCACGATTTCTGCAATAGATCCGAATGCCAATGCCGTGGTGAACCAGGTTGCCCGCATGAAGCTGGTCAACCCGCCCGAGCAGGAACTGGTGCGCGGGGAGGATGGCCTGTTCCGGTTGCAGGGCGGGGGCATTGCGCCGCTGGATGAGGCGGTGCAGGTGGCCGGCGGCTATCTGGAAGGCAGCAACGTGAATGTGGTGGATCAGCTGGTGCAGATGATTTCCCTGTCGCGCCAGTTCGAGATGCAGACGCGCATGCTGCAGAACGCCCAGACCAACGATGAAGCGGCCTCCAGAATCATCGGCAACCGTTGAGGACGGCATGAAACGTCGATTTGAGCCACTAAGCCCGCTGTATTCGAGGCATTGATTTGCGGCTGCGGGCGTACTCTGGATACATCGACGAGTGGGGCGCCCCGGCACAGCCGCCGGGCCTGTGAGTCGCCCCGAAGGAGTAGACAATGATTCGCTCGCTATGGACTGCCAGTACCGGACTGAACGCCCAGCAAACCCAGCTGGATGTGATCTCCAACAACCTGGCCAACGTCTCCACGAATGGCTTCAAGCGCCAGCGCGCAGTGTTCGAGGATTTGCTGTATCAGACCATGCGCCAGCCAGGTGCCCAGCAGACGCAGCAGAACCAGATTTCCAGTGGCCTGCAGATCGGCACCGGCGTGCGTCCGGTGGCCACCGAACGCCTGTTCAGCCAGGGCAGCCTGCAGCAGACCGGCAATGCGCTCGATCTGGCCCTGCAGGGCAATGGCTTTTTCCAGGTGGAACAGCCCGATGGCACGATCGCCTACACCCGCGACGGTTCCTTTCAGCTCGACAACCAGGGCAACATCGTCACTGCCAGCGGTTATCTGCTCGCCGACAACATCAACATTCCCCCTGACACGCTGACGATTACCGTGGGCAAGGACGGGACGGTGAGCGTGCTGCAGGCAGGGCAGGTGAATCCGGTGGAGGTCGGCGCGATCCAGGTGGCCACCTTCGTGAACCCGGGAGGCCTGCAGAGTGTGGGCGAGAACCTGTTCGTTGAAACCGCATCCAGCGGGGTGGCCAATCCGGTGCAGCCGGGCACCAACGGCTCCGGGGTGATCAACCAGGGCTATGTGGAGGCTTCCAACGTGAATGTGGCGGAGGAGTTGGTGAACATGATCGTCACCCAGCGCGCCTATGAAATGAATTCGCGCGCGATCCAGACATCCGACCAGATGCTTGGTCGCCTGACGCAGCTTTGATGAGCGGAGGTGACACGATGAACATCCGTCTGTTCCTGATCGCTGCCAGTGCCTTGCTGTCGGGCTGCGCAAGCATGTATTCCACGCCGCCCGCAGTGGTGCACCAGCCCATGAGTGCGCGTCCCGAGATCCATGCGCAAAAGCCGGTCGAGGCCAACGGGGCGATCTACCAGGTGGCCCAGGGGCGCTCCCTGTTCGAAGACCGGCGCGCGCGCCACATCGGCGACACCATCACCATCAATCTGGTGGAAAACACGTCCGCACAGAAAGCTTCGAATGCGAATGCCTCGCGCTCGTCGAGCATGAGCGGTGGCATCACCTCGCTGGGCAAGGTGCCGCTGGCCACGCTGGCCGGGCTGAATGCGGAAGCCGGCATGGACGCGGAGTTTTCCGGCTCCGGCAGCACGGGCGCCAACAACACCTTCCGGGGTACGATCACGGTGACCGTCATCGAGGTGCTGCCCAACGGCAATCTGCTGGTATCGGGCGAAAAGCAGCTCGCAATCAACCAGGGCAACGAGTTCATCCGCTTTTCCGGGGTGGTTAACGCCAACCATGTGACGGCCAGCAATACCGTGCAATCCACCCAGGTGGCCGATGCACGCATCGAGTACAAGGGGAGCGGCTATATCGACGAGGCCCAGCGCATGGGTTGGCTGCAACGCTTCTTTGTGGCCTTCATGCCGTTCTGAACGGGAGACTGATCATGCGCAAGCCACATCACATGCCTGCTGGGCGCACCGCCCGAACCTGTCTTGGCGGGGTGTTCGTGCTGTTGCTGTCGGTGCTGTTGTGCGCGCCGCTGATGGCTGCCGAGCGCCTGAAGGATCTTGGCTCGATTGCCGGGGTGCGCAACAACCAGCTGGTGGGCTATGGCCTGGTGGTGGGGCTGGACGGCAGCGGCGACCAGACCACGCAGACGCCCTTCACCGTGCAGAGCATCGTGAACATGCTCGGCAACATGGGGGTGAGCCTGCCACCGGGCACCAACCTGCAGCTGAAGAATGTGGCCGCAGTGATGGTGACGACCGATCTGCCGCCGTTTGCCAGCCCGGGGCAGCAGATCGACGTGACGGTCTCATCCATCGGCAACGCGAAGAGCCTGCGCGGCGGCACACTGGTGATGACCCCGCTCAAGGGCGCGGACGGTCAGGTGTATGCGGTGGCGCAGGGCAACATGATCGTCGGCGGGGCCGGCGCCCAGGGCGGCGGGGCTTCCCAGACGATCAACCATCTTTCTGCCGGTCGCATTCCACGCGGAGCGACCGTGGAGCGTTCGGTGCCGACGCAGCTCGGGCAGGGCGATTCCATCCTGTTCGAACTGCACCAGATGGATTTTGGCACGGCCGGCCGGGTGGTGGAGGCCATCAACGGCCTGCTTGCGCCGGGTGCAGCGCAGGCGGTGGATGGTCGGACGATCCGGGTGCGGGCGCCGCTCGATCCTTCCGAGCGGGTGGCCTTTGTCGGCCGGCTCGAGAATATCGTCATCACTCCGGAGCAGCAGGCCGCGAAGGTGATCGTCAATTCGCGTACCGGTTCGGTGGTGATGAACCAGCGGGTCAGCCTGCAGAACGTGGCGGTGGCGCATGGCAACCTGACCGTCACGGTGGGCACGCAGGCGGCTGTCAGTCAGCCACAGCCCTTTGCCAACGGCCAGACGGTGGTCACGCAGCAAGGCCAGGTGGATATCGATCAGGCCGAGGCGAGTCTGATCAATGTGCCGGCTGGGGCCGACCTGTCCGAGGTCGTGCAGGCGCTCAACGCGCTGGGCGCGACACCGCTCGATCTGGTGAGCATCCTGCAGGCGATGAAGGCGGCCGGTTCGTTGCGTGCGGAGCTGGAGGTGATCTGACATGATCGGCGGGCAGATCAATGCGCTCGATCCCAACTCGCTGTCCGATCTGAAGCGACTGGCGCGCGATGGCAACTCCCAGGAGGCCCTGCGGGCGGCGGCCAAGCAGTTCGAGGGCCTTTTTCTGCAACTGGTGCTCAAGTCGATGCGTGACGCCACGCCGCAGAACGGGCTCTTCGACAGCGATCAGACCCGCATGCTGCAGTCGATGCAGGACCAGCAACTGGCGGCGAATCTTGCCAATGGTCCGGGTGTTGGCCTGGCCGATGCCATCTTCCGCCAGATGGGGGGCGAAACCAATCTGGTGTCGGGCAGCGCGGCGAAGGGGATTCCGGAGTCCAGCGGCTTCGACCTGTCGACCGTACAGCGCTTTTCCAGCCTGCCGGTGGTGAAACGGCTGCAGCAACAGGTGGAGCAGGTCAAGGAACAGGTGGACGCCGGGCAGTCTCTGGCCGGGCAGGCGGTAACGCTTGCCGTCGATGCCACCAACAAGGTCGTGCGCGATGCCCGCGACGTTGCGGACGGCGCACGCGGTTTTGTGCGTGCGGTGTGGGATCACGCAGTCGAGGCCAGCCGCGAAACCGGCATTCCTGCCGAATTCATGGTGGCGCAGGCGGCGCTCGAAACCGGCTGGGGACGGGCGGTGTTGAAGAACAGCGACGGTTCGTCCAGTCACAACCTGTTCAACATCAAGGCCGGTCGCAGCTGGAAGGGCGATGTGGTGGCGCTGCCGGTGACCGAATACGCCAACGGCCGGGCGTATACCGAGCCGTCGCGCTTCCGTTCCTACGAATCCTATGCGGAGTCCTTCCGCGACTATGCACGCCTGCTCAGCGAGAACGGCCGTTACGCGGGCGTGCTGGGCGAGCAGGATGCGGCCGCCTTCGCACGCGGCCTGCAGGATGCCGGCTATGCCACCGATCCGCACTATGCGGACAAGCTCACCCGCATCATTCGCGGCAACACCCTGAAGGTCGCCCTCTCCGGTTCATGATGCCCTCTTGCCGGCAATGAAAGCTGGCAAGGAACTTGCTGTTAGAAGCTCAGGTACAGCAGGATTCAGAGGTAAGCATCATGGCCGGACTACTCAACATTGGTCTCACCGGACTCAACGCCGCCCAGGGCCAGCTCAGCACGACTTCGCATAACATCACGAATGCGGGGACACCGGGCTATAACCGCCAGACGGTCGTCCAGACCACCCTGGACCCCCTGTTTTCCGGTGCTGGCTTCTTTGGTCAGGGTACGCGCATTACCGCAGTCGAGCGGGAATACAGCCAGTTTCTTGAAAACCAGGTATTGAGCGCGGACAATCGCCGCATCGAGTATGCCACTTATGCCGGTCAGATCAGCCAGATCAACAACCTGCTGGCGGATGCCACCGTCGGCCTGTCTCCGGCCATGCAGGAATTTTTTGCCGGGGTGCAGGAAGTTGCGGCAAATCCTACCAGCGTGCCGGCAAGGCAGTCGCTGATCTCCACGGCCTCGGCCATGGTGTCGCGCTTTCAGGCGCTCGACGAACGAATCACCGAAGTGCGTAACGGCGTCGAGGGGCAGATTCGTGTGGCGGTGGATTCGATCAATGTACTGGCCGACAAGATTGGCGAGATGAACCGTCAGATCGTGGTCGCGCAGGCTGCAGGGGCCGGGGTGCCGGCAAACGACCTGCTTGACCGGCGTAACCACCTGATCAGCGAGCTCAACCAGCTGATCAAGGTTTCCACGGTAGATAATGGCGACGGGCAGGTGAATGTGTTCGTCGGTTCGGGGCAACCGCTGGTGCTCGGGTAGATCGTGAGCAATCTGGGCACGACTCAGGCTCAGAACGACCCTCGCCGCCAGGACATCGTGCTGGTTGCGCAAAATGGTGCTGAGGTGCTTTTGCCCGAACGGGTGCTCACCGGTGGTGAGCTCGGTGGCCTGCTGGGCTTCCGCCGCGATTCGCTGGATGTGGCACAGAACCAGCTCGGTCTGATCGCGCTCAGCCTGACCACTGAATTCAACCGCATCCACCAGCTGGGCGTGGACCTGGACGGGGTGATGGGGCAGGCCTTCTTCAATGTGCCTGCACCGCACATCATGCCCTCCAGTGGCGTTGTGGTAGGCATCGACCCTGCACAGGTGTCGCAGCTGACGGCGAGTGATTATCAGCTGAGCTTTGACGGTACGAACTACACCATTGCCAACCGCAACACCGGTGAAAGTCTGAGCAGTGCCGGGCCGGCCTTCACCTTCCAGGGGCTGACCGTGGATGTGACCGGCGCCACGCTGGCTGCAGGTGAAACCGCGCTGATCCAGCCGACCCGCTTCGCTTCGCGCGATCTGGCGCTGGCGATCAGCGACCCGCGCAAGGTGGCAGCCGGCAACCCGGTGTCGGTGGCCGCGCCGGTGAGCAATGCCGGCAGCGGCAAGCTTGACAACATCGTGCTGCTCGACCGGACCGGGCTGGCCGATGGCCCCGGTGCCCATTTCGGTGAGTTCCGGCTGCAGTATGCGGCAGCGCCGGCCAACGCCTTCTCGGTACAGGTGTTCGACAGCGGCCTGAACCAGTGGGTGGCAGCCCCCGATCTCACCATCGAGCGCTATGATCAGGCCAGCGGCAGTTATTTACCCGGCGGGGCGTATGTTCCGGCGAGCATCGATTCCTCGGGCGTGCAGTTCAGGATTTCGCATACCGACGGCTGGAGCTTCGAGATGAAGGCCAGCGGTGCGGTGGCTGGGGGCGATGTGTTCAATTTCGCTCCTACCGAAGTAGGCATTGCCGATAACCGAAACGCGGTACGGCTGGGCGCGCTGCAGACAGAGAAGGTGATGCTGGGCGCGAACGGCGGTGTGGGCACGGCGACCTTTCAGTCGGCCTATTCGCAGATGGTCAGTGCGATTGGCAACAAGACCCGCGAGGTGCAGGTCGGCGAGCAGACCCAGACATCGCTGTTGCGCCAGGCGACCGACCAGCGCGACGCGCTCTCAGGGGTGAACCTCGATGAAGAGGCGGCCAACCTGATCCGTTACCAGCAGGCCTACCAGGCTTCGGCGCAGGTCATGTCGATCGCACAGCGTCTGTTCGACGAAGTGCTCGGCATCGCACGATAAGCAGGGAGACGATCATGCGTATCTCGACCAACATGATTTACCAGAAGGGTGTGGCAGCCATTCAGCAGCAGACCTCCGGCCTGCTCAACACCCAGCAACAGGTGTCCACCGGTCGTCGCATCCTGACTCCGGCCGACGACCCGATTGCGTCGGCTCGTGCACTGGAGCTGGGTCAGTCGAAGGCGGTGAATTCGCAGTTCGCGCTGAACATCGGCTACGCCGACGACAACATGAAGCTGCTCGAAGGCAAGCTCATGGGCGTGGGCGACATCCTGCACTACACGCGTGAGCGGGCCGTGCAGGCAGGCAACAGCACGCTGTCTACTGCAGACCTGGAGTCCCTGGCCACCGACATCAAGTCACAGTTCGAGGCCATGTTTGCGCTGGCCAACAGCAAGGACGGCCAGGGCGACTACATCTTCTCCGGCTACAAGGCAGGCACCCAGCCATTCAGTGGCAACCTCTCGGGGGTCAGCTACGACGGTGATCAGGGCGGTCGTACGATTCAGGTGAGTGCCTCGCGGTTCATGCCGATCAGCCTGCCGGGCAGCGATGTGTTCGACAAGACCCGGATCATCGACGACAGCGCGATTGGCTTGTATCCGGCAGCCGCCAACAAGGGTTCCGAATCGCCCACGGTGTCGCTCGCCGATGCCACTGCCGTCCGCCAGGCCACGCGTTACCAGATCGCGTTCAGTCAGCCCGATCCGGCCATCGCTGGAACCTACACCATCGAACGCTGGGGGCAGGACGGCAACGCGGTGCCCTGGACGGCCGACGAACTGGCCGCTCTCCCCGCAGGGTTCAGCTGGCCGGCCGATGGCTCCAGTGTCAGCTACACGCCCGATCCGCTCGATCCGGCTTCGTACCAGGTAACGCTCGACGGATTGAACATCGATCTTCCGGCCGACCCGGTGCCCGATCCGATCGATGCCCCCCAGGAAGTTCGTCAGGTGAAGGATGAAGTCACCGATGGTGACCGTTTCGAGATCTATGTCGCGTCCACCAACATGCTGGACAATCTGGCAATGTTTGCGGTTGCCCTGGAGAAGCCGGGTGCGTCGCGCAACACCGGTGCTGTGGCCTTCGCACTCGACAATCTGGATGCCGCTCAGGAGAACGTGTTGCGCGTGCGTGCCCAGATCGGCTCGCAAATGGTGGAAACCGAGCAGTTGGCCAACCTTGGCAGCGACCTCAACATCCAGTACGCCGAGGCCATCTCGCGGCTGGAGGATGTAGACTACGCGGAAGCGATTTCCCGGCTCACCCAGCAGCAAACCTACCTGCAGGCGGCCCAGCAGTCCTTCATGCGGGTCACCGGCCTGTCGCTCTTCAATTACCTGAACTGATGAAGTGACCGTACCGATGAACAGACCGATGACTTTGATGCTGTGTGCCTTGCTCGGCGGCCTGGGGGGCTGTTCGCCCGAGACGCGAGTCGGCATGGCCAGCACCGTGGGGGTCATCGGCCTGGCCTCCGACGCGATGATCAAGCCCGATTATATGTCAGCGGCATTGATGGCTTATGCCGTCTACGACCCTGCCGCACCCAACTGGGAGATTCAGGTCATTCCACTGGATGAGGAGCGGGTGCGCATGGAGTTGCGTTTTCGCGCCATGGTAACGGGCGGAGATGGTGAGGCGCGTACCGTGTTCATGCGCAATGCGCGCAATTATGCGGACGAGGGCGGGTATGCCGGATTCGAGGTGATACGTTACGAAGAAGGCATCGAGTCCACACGGCCTTTTGCCCGGCGTTACGCCAGCGGCGAGATCCGGCTTGCCCGGGGCAGTCGCTGAGGCGCGTTCAGGGCGTCGGGGCCAGTGCCTTGAGCATCAGGTCGACCGCTTCGAAACCGCGCTCGAACAGCAACTGGGCCATCGGTGCAAACATCGACAGGCTCACGAACAAGATCAGGAAACCCACCGACAGCGTCACCGGGAAACCCACCGCAAACAGGTTGAGCTGAGGAGCGGCACGGGTCAGTACGCCGAGGGCGATGTTGGTGATCAGCAAGGCTGCCACGATGGGCAGCGACAGCAGCACCCCCAGGGAAAACATGACCGAGGCGTGACGTACGATGACCAGCCAGGCTTCGCTCCGGGTGGCTTCGCCGATCGGCAACCATTCGAAACTCATCACCAGCACCTGAATCAGCATCAGGTGTCCGTTCAGTGCAAGAAACACCAGCAGGGTCAGCAGGTTCAGAAACTCGGCAATCACCGACGACTGACCACCGGTTTGCGGGCTGAAGAACACCGCGAAGGACAGCCCCATTTGCAGGCCGATCATCTCACCGGCCAGATCGATCGCGGCAAAGAACAGCCGCATGGTAAACCCCACCGCCACACCGATCAGGGCTTGCTGCGCGAGAATGCCCAGCACCATCCATGAGTCGGCCGGCATGGGTGGAATGTCGGGCAGGGCCGGAATCACCGCCATGCCTACGGCCAGGCCGATCGCCAGCCGGATGCGGGCCGGCACGCCACGGTTGCTGAGCAGCGGGGCGCTGGCCATCAGACCGAGAATGCGTGCCAGCGGCAGCATCAGGGACAGCACCCAGGCGTCGAGCTGGGCAGCGGTGACGCTCAGCATGGCGCGGTGTTTGAGCGCACTGCGCGGCGTTCAGCCAATCAGGCTGGGAATCGAGGTGATCAGCCGGGTGGCAAAGTCGGTGATCAGGGTCACCATCCACGGGCCGGCCAGCACCAGAGTCACAAAAATCGCCACCAGTTTTGGCACGAAGGAGAGCGTCATCTCGTTGATCTGGGTAGCGGCCTGAAAGATGCTGACTGCCAGACCGGTAAGCAGGGCGGCCAGGAACAGTGGCCCGGCCATCAACAGGGTGACTTCGACCGCCTGGCGGCCAATGTCGATCACGGTAGAAGGGGTCATGATGAATGCTCCATCCAGTCAGGGGGCAGGGCGCATGCTCATACCGCAAAGCTCTGCACGAGTGAGCCGATCAGCAGCGTCCACCCGTCGATCAGCACGAACAGCATGATCTTGAACGGCAGGGACACGATCACCGGCGACATCATCATCATACCCATGGACATCAGTACCGAGGCCACCAGCATGTCGATGACGAGAAAGGGAATGAAGATCACAAAACCGATCTGGAAGGCGGTCTTCAGCTCCGAGGTGACGAAGGCTGGCACGATTACCCGCATCGGCAGGTCTTCGGCTTTGTCGACCGGTGGGGTGCGGGCAAGACGCGCGAACAGCGCCAGGTCGGCCTCCCGGATCTGGTTGAGCATGAAAGCTTTCACCGGCTCGGAGGCGCGCAGCAGGGCTTCATCCATCTGGATGGTGCCAACCGACATCGGTTGATAGGCGTCGGTATAGACGCGCTCGGCGATCGGCGACATGATGAAGAAGGTCAGGAACAGTGCCAGCCCGAGCAGTACCTGGTTGGGCGGGGAGGTTTGCGTGCCCATGGCCGAGCGTAGCAGTGAAAACACGATGATGATGCGTACGAAGCTGGTCATCATCAGCACCATGGCCGGCAGAAAAGACAGCGCGGTGAGCAGCAGCAGGGTCTGCACGCTCAGGCTGTAGGTGGTGCCGCCGTTTGCATTGTCGGTGCTGATGAAGGCCGGCACGCCCTGTGCGAGCGCGGACAGCGGGCTGAACAGCAGCAACAGGCCGGTCAGGGCTGCAGCCAGCGATACGAAGCGGTCAGCGCTTTTCATCGTCACCACGCTTGTCCATCGCCTGCTTCAACCAGCGGTTGAACTCCGGCGCAGCGCCAGCCGGGGGCTCGGAAGGCTCGGGCAGGGCGCTGGCCTCCAGTACATGCAGGGTGTTGACGCTGGCCGAGGTCACGCCCACCACCAGCACCTTGTCTGCCACCTGCAGCAACACCACCCGCTCGCGCGAACCCACGGCCACGCCGCCGAGCAGCCTGAGGCTACCGGCCCCGCCACGCGGGCCGGACAGGCGTTTGATCAGCCACAGGCTGGCGAGCAGCATGGCGATCACCACCGCAAGCCCGAAGATCATCTGTCCGAAGCTGGTGGCCAGGCTGGGGGTGGGGTCGGCTGCGAGACTGCTTGCGGGTAGCGCGCCGACGCACAGCACCAGTGTGCAGGCCAGCGGGAAAAAGAAGGGTGAGGAGGGGGTGGAACGGTTCACTGCTTGCTTCCGGTTCAGCCACGAATCTTGCGCATGCGCTCGGCGGGCGTGATGATGTCGGTCAGGCGGATGCCGAACTTGTCATTCACCACCACCACTTCCCCCTGCGCAATCAGGGTGCCGTTGACCAGCACATCCATGGGCTCTCCGGCCAGTCCGTCGAGTTCGACCACCGAGCCGTGCGCCAACTGCAACAGGTTGCGGATGGACAGCTTGGTACGGCCAAGCTCGACAGTGATCTGGACCGGAATGTCCAGAATCATGTCGAAGTCGTTGAGGGAGCCGGGGCGGTTTTCATTGCCACCGAAGTCCGGAAACAACTGGCTTGCCGGTTTGGCCTGGTAGGGCGATTCGTCGGCAGCGGCGGCCAGTTCGGCCGCGATGCGACGGGCCTCGTCGTCCGGCCCGCTTCCCCCCGACTCGGCGGCGGCCTGCTCCATCATTGCAGCAGCCCAGTCGTCCTCGCTGATCGGATCATCGATTTCGTTGTCGTTTTCAGCCATTTTTATTTTCTCCGGCCGGAGGCGTTTCAGGAGCAGGGCGTGCCACTGCGCGCGGCATCGGTGCCGTGGCAGTCATCTCTGCTTCCCGCTCGGCCACCGAGCGCGTTACCTTGAGGGCATAATGTCCGTTGCGTACCCCGTACTCTCCTTCCAGGACGGGGATGCCATCCACTTCAGCCTGAATGCAGCCGGGTACGTGCAGCGGAAGCACGTCGCCCACCTTCATGTTCACGATGTCACGCAGCGTGACCTGGGAGGTGCCCAGCGAGCACACCAGCTCCACTTCGGCCGTTTGCAGTTGGCGGCTGAGCAGGCTGATCCAGCGTGTGTCCTGGGTCAGATGGTCGCTCTGCATGGTGGAGTAGATCATGTCGCGGATCGGTTCCATCATCGAGTACGGAAAGCAGACATGCATTTCCGCCTGTGCGCCTCCCAGCTCCATCGCAAAGGTGGTCGAGACCACGATCTCGGACGGCGTGGCGATGTTGGCGAACTGCGAGTTCATCTCCGAGCGGATGTACTCCAGCTCCAGTTTGTACACCGGCGCCCACGCCCGGCTGTATTCTGCGAACACCACGCCGAGCAGGCCCTGGATGATGCGTTGCTCGGTGGGCGTGAAGTCACGTCCCTCGACCCGGGTATGAAAGCGCCCGTCGCCCCCGAACATGTTGTCGACCACCAGAAACACCAGGTTCGGATCGAACACGACCAAGCCCGTGCCGCGCAGCGGTTTGGCCTGGATCAGGTTAAGGTTGGTCGGCACCACCAGATTGCGCACGAACTCGCCATACTTTTGCACCCGTATCGGTCCGACCGAAACCTCCACGCTGCGATGCATGTAGTTGAACATGCCGATGCGGAAGTAACGTGCAAAGCGCTCGTTGATGAGCTCCATCGTGGGCATGCGCCCACGGACGATGCGTTCCTGGGTGGCCAGGTTGTAGGGGCGTACCCCCGAGCTGTCCTCTTCCTCGGCTTCCGGTTCTTCCGGTTCGCCGGTCACGCCCCTGAGCAGGGCATCGACCTCGTCCTGGGAGAGAAAGTCGGATGACATGGCCTGTGTTCCTCCGGTCCGTTACTGGATGATGAAGGAGTTGAACAGCACTGCCTGAACCGGTCCGCCCGTGCTGGAGATCAGGCGCGTGCCTTCTGGCGGCGGAGGATAACCGAGCACGGTATTGATTTCCACGCCGATCTGATTGGCAAGCGCCTCGCGCCCTTCCAGCGTGGAAATTTCGGATGGCAGCTTGCTGGCCAGCAAGAGGTTGATGCGATGACGGATTTCAGGGGTGAAGGCCTTCAGTCCGTCGGCAGTCTTGGTGTCGGCCACACGCAACGCGAGCACGGCCTGAAGGTAGCGCTCACCCTCGCCACTGGCGAGATTCACGATGAAGGGATCAAGCGCGAAGAAGGCTGGCGGTTTGCTCAGATCCACCGCATACGGCGCGGGTGGGGGAGGCGGGGGCTGCACTTCGGCACTGGTGGTGGCCGATTCGGGCTCACCGTTGGACGAAGTTTTCTTGAGGAGCAAAAAACCCACCAGTCCGACGGCCACCAGCACCAGCACCAGCAGGATGATCAGCACGATGAGCAGGACCTTCTTGCCCTTGCCTGGGTTGGCTGCCTTGTCGGCCGGAGGGGGGGTGGGGGCTTTTGCCATGAACTTCTCCTGTTAGCTCTGAGGGTGAATTATGAACGAGGCAGGCAGGTTTGCATTGACGGAAAAGTGACCGGGACTGCCCGCAATTCATGCTTCACCCTCCGCTCAGGCAAAAGTGTCGACCATGCCGTTGCCCTGTTTGATCCACTGGCCACCCGAGGTGGAGGGTTCGACACCGCTCATGCCGGACAGCCCTATGTCCTGACCCGTACCGTGGCGAGAACCACGCGATGAACCGTGACCGCGCTGTTCGCTGCCGTGCTCGCCATGCGCCTGTTGATCGCCCGAGGTGCTGACATCGGTCTGGCCGAGGTTGATGCCCGCCTGTTGCAGCATTTCGCGCAGTCTGGGCAAAGCCTGCTCCAGTGCCTCGCGTGCCGCAGGCGTGGCCGCAACGAAGTGTGCATTGGTCTGTTCGCCATTGACGCTGATCGAAACGCCCAGTCTACCGAGACTGGGTGGCGTCAGCACCAGTTCAGCCTTGGTTTCTCCCCGGTTGCTCATCCAGATCATCCGGGTGCCGACATCTTCGGCCCAGCCGCTCTTGCCGGCAGGAGTATATACCGGCAACTGCTGAACATTGCTGGTGCTGCGCGTGCTGTTGTTCTGTGCTTGCACCGTACCCAGCGTTTGTTCCGGACTGCCGGCGGCCTGCAGACCTGCGCCCATGGTCAGTCCTTTGGCTGCGCCTGCGGTGGCCTGTGCACCCTCTGCAGCGGCAGAGGCGATCTGGGCTACAGTGACCCGAGGGCCTGATTTGCTGGAAGCTGCAGCCAGAAATTGTCCCTGTTGCTTGTCGTTCGGCTCGCCTCCATGACCCGCATCGGCCTGACCGCCCTCGCCCTGCGCTTCGGCCAGGAGTGCGCGCAACTGAGCCAGCGGTTTCTTGTCTCCGCTGCTTGCATCAAGCAGATCCAGTTCGCTTCCCTCGCCGGGCAATGTCTCGCCGCTGCCTTCGGCTGGAAGCTTGCCGCTGAGGGCGGCAACCAGCGCCGTGAGCGCGGCAATTTCTGCCTCGTTGCCGGGCTGCTCGGGTGTTGCCTCTTCATCGTCAACAGAAAATTGTTCAGTGAATGAAGGAGCTGTTCCGGTATTTTCCGGTTGTTTGTTTGTGGTTGCAGCATCTTCCTGAATACCGGTTTCCCCGGGGCCGGAGCCTTCGCTACCATTGCCCTCCGAGGCCTTGTCCGCTGCAACCTGTCCCTCCCGTTCGCCCGGTGTGCTTTGTGCGGTGCGGTCCGGCGAGGATTCCCGGGGAGCCTGAGTTTCGTTGTTGCGTTGGGGCTCGCTGCTGCGTGCGGGTTCTGCATTGCGGCGATCAGGCTCCTGGGTTGCTCGGCCTGTGATCTGCGGGGTGCGCTGCGGCTCGCCCGAGCGGGTCGTCTCCTGTGCTCTGAAGGCGTTCTGGCTGGAGGTCTGCTGGGTGTTGCGCACCGACTGGTCGAACATCGCGGCAAAGTTGTGCTGGCTGCCCTGCAGGGAGGCATTGGCCGCTCCGCCCTGCATCATGGCCAGAAGGTCCTGAGCGGCGGACGTTTTGGGCAAGCCCGGGTTCAGTATGTGATTCATGGCATGCGTCCTGTAACGACATGAAGTCTGGTACAGCTTTATCAGCAAGGTGCGTGCCAGACTCAGGTGGTTGCATGGCCTGTCAGGGGAGCAACTGGCTCAGCCGTCTTCTTCGGAGAGTCGGCGATGGCGGTTGGCCGTGTGCTCGTCTGCCTGGCGTTGTTCGGCCTTTGCCTGCTTGCGCATCTCGGCGGCCAGGAAACGTTCCTGCAAGGTGTCGAAGGCCTTGTTGCGACTGCGCTCATGCATCCATTGCTGCTTGCCGGCATCGGTCTTCTGACGGGCGCTGTCCAGCTGGGTGGCCTGGGCGGCTATCGCTTCGTCGATGCGTGCCATGAAGGCGGTGTAGTTCCGCCAGGCTTCCGGCCCCATGCCGCTGCGGGCAGCGTACTGGAAGCGCTCCAGGTACTCGGCGCGGTAGTTTTGCAGCATCTCGAGTTTGCGCTGCCCTTCGTTTTCCTGCGCGACCAACTCACCCAGCGTGCGCGTCGCTTCGTCGAGCCGCGTCTTGCTGAGATCGAGCAGTGGTTGAAGCGGGAAGCCTTTGCTCATGATGAGTGGCAAGTGCGTTGGGGCACACTGCAGGATAGGGAGAGGACGGATTCATTCTACCCCGTTCCAGCAACGCACGTACCGGCTGTCTGGGCACGGTTGTCTGGCCAGCAGTCGCCGTAGTGTCCAGATGCCTTACATTTCGGCAAACAGGGCGCGCATGTGCTGCTGGGTCTGGTCCCAGGATTCACGCTCGTCGATACGCTGTTGCAGGAAGCGCTCCAGCTTCGGGTAGATGGCCACGGCGGTGTCGAGCTGCGGGTCGGCACCCGGTTGATAGGCGCCCACGGCGACCAGGTCGCGCGAGCGCTGGTAGCGTGAGAACAGTTGCTTGAACCGGCGCACCTGATCGAACTGGTCGCGGTTGATCAGGTTTTGCATTGCGCGCGAAATGGACTGTTCGATGTCGATCGCAGGGTAGTGACCCTGGTCGGCCAGATTGCGCGACAGCACGATATGTCCATCCAGAATCGCGCGTGCGGAGTCTGCAATTGGGTCTTGCTGGTCGTCGCCTTCGGCCAGCACGGTGTAGAACGCGGTGATCGAGCCGCCGCCCTCACGGCCGTTACCGGCCCGTTCGACCAGCGCTGGCAGGCGCGCGAACACGCTCGGCGGATAGCCCCGGGTGACCGGGGGTTCGCCGATGGCCAGGGCAATTTCCCGCTGGGCCATGGCGTAGCGGGTGAGCGAATCCATGATCAGCAGCACTTGTTTGCCCTGATCGCGGAAGTATTCTGCAATCGTGGTGGCGTAGGCTGCACCCTGCAGGCGCATCAGCGGGCTGGTGTCGGCCGGAGCGGCCACGACCACCGAGCGTGCCAGGCCGTCCTCGCCGAGGTTTTCCTCGATGAATTCCTTGACCTCCCGGCCCCGTTCTCCGATCAGGCCGACCACGATCACGTCTGCCGTGGTGAAGCGGGCCATCATGCCGATGAGTACCGACTTGCCCACGCCGGAGCCTGCGAAGAGCCCCAGGCGTTGCCCACGACCGACGGTCAGCAGGCCATTGATCGCCCGTATGCCGACGTCGAGCACGGTGCGGATCGGGGCACGCATCAACGGGTTGTAGGGACGGCTTTGCAGGGAGCGGGTGGCCTCCGTCTGGAGCGGACCGAGCCCGTCCAGGGGGCGGCCTGCGCCATCCACCACCCGACCGAGCATGGCTTCGCCCACGGGCAGATGCTTGGCACGGTCGGAGGTGCGTCGCCGGGGTCTGGGCGGCTCGCCCGGGCGGGGGGCGGTGGGCTGGGGTTCCACCGCGAATACCGGGGCGCCGGGGGCGAGGCCGAACACATCGTCGGTCGGCATCATGTACACCTTTTCGCCGTTGAAACCGACCACCTCGGCTTCGACCACACCGCCGCCCATCGAGCGTATTTCGCAACTGGCGCCCAGCGGCAACTTGATGCCGGCGGCTTCCATGACCAAGCCATTGATGCGTGTCAGCCGTCCGGAGCTTTGAAAGGGGGGCAGGCTGCCCACCTGTTCGCGCACATTCGCCAGGTGCTGACGCCACAGTTCGGCATGGCGGTTCATGCTCACCTCAGGCTTCCCAGTCGGGCGCGTCACGCCCGATCGAGGCCAGCACCCGCTGCCAGCGGGTGGGCAGGGTGGCATCCAGTTCGCTGCCTGAAGACTCCAGCCGACAGCCGCCACGGGCGATTGTGCCGTCTTCCACCAGCCTGTGATGACTGTGCTCCAGCTGTTCGGCCAGGTGTTCGCGCACCAGGGCCAGGTCTTCCGGGTTCAGATGAATGCGTAGCTGATTCTGCGGAAGGTGCTGCAGCGCCTCGCGCACGGTGTCGGCGACCATTTCAGGCTGTTCCTGCAGGGCGTGCCTGACCATTTGTCGCGCAAGCTCCACGGCCAGCGCCGCCACTTCTTCGGCAATGCCCTGGTCCAGTTCATCGAGCGCAGCATCCATCTGGGCGATGACTTCGCCCAGCCGCGCAGCCTGTGCCTGGATTTCCGCTTCGGCCTGCTTGCGCCCGGTCTCCTTGCCGGCTTCGAGGCCGGCCTGCAGTCCTTCTGCCTTGCCGGCTTCCAGTCCCTCGGCACGGCCTGCGTCCAGTCCTTCCGCCCGGCCGGCTTCAAAGCCTTCCTGGCGGGCCTGTTCGTAAATGCCTTCGATTTCCTCGGCCGTGGGCAGGACAATCTGCGGACGGGGCGGCTCGGGTTCGGGAGGGGGCGATTCCTGTGCCGGAGGGGGCGCGGTCGGCGTGGGGGCTGTACGGGCAGGCTGTTCGCCGGGGGCATCGAAGGAGGGCGGCTGCCAGCGCTGGAAGGCGCCCACGGCCTGATGGCGCGTCACGCTCATTGCAGCTTTTCCCGGGGGGCTCTGGGGCGATGTGCCTTATACGAAGGCATCGTCGCCCCCCTTGCCGCCCAGCATGATCTGGCCTTCTTCGGCCAGTCGCCGCACTGTCTTGAGGATTTCCTTTTGCTCGGCCTCCACCTCGGACAGACGCACCGGACCCTTGGCTTCCAGATCCTCGCGCAGCATCTCCGCAGCGCGCTGTGACATGTTCTGGAATATCTTCTCGCGCAGTTCGGGGGCTGCGCCCTTGAGTGCGATCACCAGCGAGTCGGATTGCACCTCGCGCAGCAACGTCTGGATGCCACGGTTGTCGATGTCCATCAGGTTCTCGAACACGAACATTTCGTCCAGAATCTTCTGCGCCAGATCCGGATCGTATTCGCGCACATTGTCGAGCACCGCCGTCTCGGACGCCGCGCCCACGAAGTTGAGGATTTCGGCTACATGGCGCACGCCGCCCATGGCCGCCTTCTTGGAGGTGGTAGCGCCCGCCAGCATGCGGGTGAGGGCATCGTTGAGCTCCTTGAGCGCCACTGGCTGAACACCGTCCAGGGTTGCGATGCGCAGCACCACGTCGTTGCGCAAGCGGTCCGAGAAATACTTCAGAATTTCACCCGCCTGGTCGAATTCCAGGTGCACAAGAATGGTCGCGATGATCTGCGGATGCTCGTTGCGGATCAGGTCGGCCGCCGTGGCCGCGTCCATCCACTTCAGACTCTCGATACCGGCGGTGTCCGAGCCGTTCAGGATGCGCGCCAGGATGTGACCGGCACGCTCGTCGCCCAGCGCCTTGGTCAGCATCTGGCGGATATGCTCCTGATCGGCTTCGATCGGGGCGCCTTCCGCGCAGTGCGCCTCCATCTCGTCGATGACCGACTCGACCCGGCTGCGCGGTTGCGGGGGCAGGGTGGCCATGGCCATGCCCAGCTTTTGCACCTCTCGCGGTCCCATGTGCTTGAGCACCTCCGAGGCTTCGTCCGACCCCAGGGTGAGCAGCAGCAGGGCGCTCTTTTCCAGTCCTTCCTCCGGCGTGCTCATCCCTTCTTCTCCTCCTTGCCCTCAAGCCAGTCCTTGATCAGATTGGCCACGGCCTTCGGATTGTTCTTCGCCAGCTCGCGCGCCATGGCAAGCTTTTCCTCAAAGGTTCTGGGCTGTTCGCCTGACAGGTTCACGATCGCATCTTCCTCTTCTTCGCCGGCTTCGTTTTGGTCGAGTTCGTCCTCTTCCTCTTCCACCGGGGGTGGGGCCACCACTTTCAGAAGGGGACGGATGACGCCAAAGTACATGAAGATGAGTGCGATCATCAACACCAGATACTTGGACAGCTCTTTCGCCAGTGCGATCATTTCCGGGTCTTTCCAGAGCGGCTCTTCCGAACCGCTGTCCGCACTTTCGGCAAAGGGCGCGCTGGTCACGCTGACTGTGTCGCCACGGGTCGCATTCACGCCGGTGGCCTCGCGTACCAGGCTGGTGATGCGTGCCAACTCCTCGTCGGTAAGTGCCACCGTGCGGGTCTGGCCGTTGGGGAGGGTTTCCGTGCGGTGATTGATGACCACCGCCACCGACAGTCGCCTGAGCTGGCCCACAGCCTGTTTCACATGCTGCACCGTGCGATCCACCTCGTAGTTGAGCGTGGCGGTACGGTTCAGGTTGATCGGGGCGTCCTCGCCTTCGCCACCGTTAATGCCCGGATCGACGATGGGCGCCGTGGCAGGTACGGGCGGCTGGTTGGTCAGGGCGCCGGGCACGCCCATGGCACCCTGATTACGGGTCTGCTGTTCGGTGGTCTGCTGGCTGCGGATGGCCTGATCGGGCGAGGGGTTGGGCTTGAAGATTTCGGCGGTCTCTTCCACCCGATTGAAGTCCAGATCGGCGCTGACTTGTGCCTTGAAGTTCCCGCTGCCCACCACCGGCGCCAGAATGTTTTCGATGCGGCGAATGAAGCCGGCTTCGATTTCGCGCACATAGCTGATCTGGCTGGCATCCAGGCCGCTGTTGCGCAGCGGGTCGCTTTCCTGGGTGAGCAGCTTGCCATTCTGATCGACCACGCTGACCCGCTCGTAGCTCATTTGCGGCACGCTGGAGGCCACCAGGTGCACGATCCCCGCCACCTGAGTTTCATCCATGAAACGCCCCGGATACAGGGCCAGCATCACCGAGGCCGAGGGTTTCTGTTCGTCGCGCAGAAAGCCGGTCTGCTTGGGAATGGCCAGATGCACCCGGGCCGACGACACCGAGGCAATCGACGAGATCGTGCGTGCAAGCTCGCCTTCCAGCGCACGCTGGAAGTTGACCTGTTCAAGAAACTGAGACACCCCCAGTCGCTGGTTTTCCATTACCTCGAAGCCCACATGTCCGCCCTTTGGCAAACCCTGTGCGGCCAGGCGCAGGCGGGTTTCGTGCACGCTCGCGTCCGGAATCATGATCGCGCCGCCCGGGCCGATCTGATAAGGAATGTTCTGCTGCTGCAGCGCCGTGACGATGGCCCCTCCATCGCGTTCATCGAGATTCGAGAACAGCACCGAATAAGCGGGTGCGCGGGTCCACAGCCAAGCGGCCACCAGCATCGAAATGGTCAGGGCAATCGCAGCGGCTGCGGCCATTTTCTGGCGCTGATTGAGTGCGTTGATGCGCTGCACCGCCTGTGCAAGCGGTGATGCGGGCGCGGCCGTATCAGGGGCAGTGTCGGCGGTGGCCATGGTGGAAATCCTTTGGGTGCTATGAACGTCACTTTGACGGATGAGCGCATTGTGCCGTGATGTGGTCAAATCCGGTTGATCAAAAAGCGGCAGTTTTTGCCGCCTATTTGCCGCTTCCGCTCGACAGTCCCGGGCTTAAGCTGCTCGCTGTGGAAATGGTGCCTGCACGACAGCGGGAAAAACCGTCTGCCACCCATGTTTCCAGTAACCGGACCCTGCTCATGCCAGAAGAACTCCAGCTCCCCCAGCTCGATGCCAGCGGCGACAATGCACGCATGGATGCCGCGCAACTGGCCGAAGCTTTTGCACTGTTCTCGCGGGCCTCCGAGGAGTTGTCGAGTGCCTACAATGCATTGCAGGGGCAGGTCGTGCAGCTTACAGAGCGGCTTAATGTGTTGATGGCGGCACTGCCGGCCGGCGTTGTGGTGCTTGACCGCAATGATGTGGTGCTGCAAGCCAACCGTGCAGCGCAGGAGTTGCTGGGCATGGGGCTTGAAGGGCAGGCATGGAGTGTCCTGCTGGTCCGCTTCGAACCTACTGAAACGGCCAGTGAGGTGCTCATTGCCCGCGATGGGGGCGCCAGACGCCTGTCGTTGTCTGAAACCTCGCTTGAGTCTGGCGACGGGCGCATCGTGTTGTTGCACGACATCACCGACACCCACCGCATGCGCCTGCAGGCCGAGCGGCACGAACGACTGGCCGCCATGGGCGAGATGGTGGCCGGTCTTGCCCACCAGTTACGCACGCCACTGTCGGCCGCCTTGTTATATACCGCCCATCTGCGACAATCAGAACTCTCTCCGGCAGATCGCGACAAGGTGGCCGAACGCGCCATAGAGCGCTTGCGCTATCTCGAAAAGCTGATTCGCGACATGCTGCTCTTCGCACGCGGCGACAGCCTGGGGCGGCAGTTCTTTCCGGTGTGCGAACTGGTCACCGAGTTGGCCCATACGCTGGAGCCCTTGGCGCGCGCGCGCCAGATCAGCTTCGAGCATCGTTGCGACTGTACCGGGCAGCGGTTGTGCGGTGACCGCAAGGCGCTGGGCGGTGCGCTCACCAATCTTCTGGAGAACGCGATACAAGCGACCGAAGCCGGCGGCAGGGTGGCGCTGGAGGCGTGGTGCGAGAGCGCGGAGGCCGATGGCGACAGCCTGATCTTCCGGGTTTCGGACAGTGGGCGTGGCATGGATGCTGCCCTGCAGGCCCGGGTGTTTGAACCGTTCTACACCACCCGTGCGGAAGGCACTGGCCTTGGGCTGGCGATTGCGCGTGGCGTGGCGCGGGGACACGGGGGGGACATCGGCCTTGTGTCGCGACCGGGCGAAGGAAGCAGCTTCACCCTGAACCTGCCGCTGTCCGTTGATACTGAATCCAATAGCAATGGCGCGGCCTCACTGGGCGGTGCCGACCAACATGATGCCAGATGAGGAATGCCAGATGAGCGAGCACCGCGACCGGATCAACCTGCTTGTCGTCGAGGACGACGCTGCGCTGCGCGACGCAGTGTGCATGACACTGGAGCTGGCCGGGCATGCAGTGGTCGGCGTCGATGGTGGTCCGGCCGCCCTGCAGGCGCTCGACAGCGAAGTGTTCAATCTGGTCATCAGTGACCTGCGCATGCAGCCGATGGACGGGCTTGAACTGCTGGGCGAAATCCGCCAACGCATGCCGCAACTGCCCGTGCTGCTGATGACCGCGTACGGCGACGTGGAAAAAGCCGTCTCCGCGATGCGTGGTGGCGCCTGCGACTTCCTGATGAAGCCCTTCGAGCCCGATGTGTTGCTCGCCCATGTGCGCCGGTATGCCGTGGTCGCGCCGGGCGAGGGTGAAACCATCGCTGAGGATGTGCGTACCCGCAACCTGCTTGCCATGGCAGCACGTGTGGCCGAAACCGACGCAACCGTGCTGCTGACTGGGGAGTCGGGCACCGGCAAGGAAGTGTTTGCCCGTTACATCCATACCCACTCGCCACGCAGCAAGGGGCCGTTCGTGGCAATCAACTGCGCCGCCATTCCCGAGAACCTGCTCGAAGCCACGCTGTTCGGTTACGAGAAGGGCTCCTTCACGGGGGCGCAAAGTGCGCAGGCCGGCAAGTTCGAACAGGCGGATGGGGGGACCATCCTGCTCGACGAAATTTCCGAGATGCCGCTCGGTTTGCAGGCGAAACTGCTCAGGGTGCTGCAGGAGCGTGAAGTGGAGCGGGTGGGGGGCAAGAAGTCCGTGGCGCTGGACATTCGTGTGCTCGCCACGAGCAACCGGGACATGGCTGCCGAGGTCACTGCAGGACATTTTCGTGAAGACCTGTACTACCGGCTTAACGTCTTTCCGCTGGAAATCCCCGCGCTGCGCGAGCGTCCCGGCGACATCCTGCCGCTGGCCCGGCATTTTCTGCAATCGCACGGCGAGCGTCTGCGGCGTCAGGCGGTACTTGACGCCGATGCCGAGCAGTTGCTGGTGACCCACAACTGGCCGGGCAATGTACGCGAACTCGAAAACACCATGCAGCGTGCCCTGATTCTTGCCAGTGGCGCGGCCATTACCGCCAGCACCCTGTCGCTGTGTTTGCCCCATGCAGCGGCCCCCGTGCCCGGTGTGCCGTCACCGGCGTCTGCCCCGGCGCAGGCCACCGTCCCGGCGGCAGAGTCTGCCGCCCCTGTCACGTCCGGACAGGGGCTTGCCGCGACTACAGCGGCAAACGATGCCGCCCGGCCCAGCAACATGCGCGATCTTGAGCGGGAGCACATTCTCACCACGCTGCGCGAAGTAGGCGGCTCACGCAAGAAAGCCGTAGAAAAGCTGGGCATCTCCGAGCGCACCCTGCGCTACAAGCTTCAGCAATACCGTGAGGAAGGGTACGAAATCTGAATCGATCCATTGCCGATACTTCTGGCCCGTTCTTTGCTTTGAAACAACTGAGAGAAACGCGAAGTCCTAACCGAAAGCCCGCCCGGAGCATGCTGCGTTCAGTCCTTGACCGATCAGGGCGCATATGGATGAACATCGGGCATCGACAGGAAGGACTCAAGTTTCTGCAACAACAGTCGTTAAGTGAAGCACAGGGCAGATTCTGACGCCCGAGGTTTGATGGCATTGCAGGTTTGCCCGAAGGCGCACGTCTGCTAAACTGAAGTCAGAATTTACTCGGTCTAACGAGGGTCGAGATCATGGATACTCGCGGAATAGAACAAATGATTGGCGAGCTGCGCTCCACGGCGCAGGTGGCTTCCGGCAAGTCTGCCGCCCAGTCCAAGGGGGTGGAGGGTCAGGTTGACTTTGCCGAGGTGCTGAATAACACACTGAAAGATGTCAGTGCGGCATCGCAAGAAGCACGGGCCATGGCCAAGGATTTTTCGGCTGGTGATCCTGACGTGAAACTTCAGGATGTGATGGTCAATCTCGAAAAGGCCAGCCTGTCGTTCCAGCAGATGGTGCAGGTGCGCAACCGTCTGGTCACGGCTTATCAGGACATCATGAACATGCCGGTATGACCTGCGTGTCGATGGGTTGTGTCGTGCAAACGACGGTCTGAAGTAGTAAAGGGAGACGGTAACTGGCCTGTCTCCCTTTTCTTTTGTTTCCAAAGCTTTTCATTTCTACCCTTTTAAGATATTCTCCGGGCATCGTAGCGATTCCCGTGAAAACATCCTTTTCTTCCTGACTGGTCAGATATGGACAGCCGTCATAATCACCGCCTGCGCAGACTCATTGACCACGCACTGAAGCTCGTCGGTCGTAACGTCATCTCCGCCGATCTGGCTGCTGAAACCATGGTGCATGCTGGTGCGCCCATGGAAGTCGTCTGCCGCGTGCTTGCCCCTTATCGCCAGGAAGCTTGAGTCCGCCCGGAAATCCGGGCCGGGAGAGCTGAACCACCCCTGAATCATGCGCCGGGTTGTAGTGCCCGGCGTTCGCGTTCCACCTTGAATATGTAGCGCTGGATGTTGTTGGACAAGCGTGCCGAAAGGCCCTGAAACTCGCAACCGAGCCTCGATGAATGCGATCCGGTGCGCGACTCCACATTGAAGCGGTTGCGCACTCTCAGGATAATCGGTGCTGGCTCTGAATCGGGAATGCTAAGTAAGCAGTGTTCCAGAAGCATGCCCGGAGTGATTGGCAACTCGTCCAGCGCCATGAGCAGCGAAACGCCGCCGTTGCTGATGTCCAGCGCACGTAATGAAAATGCCTTCATGCTGCCATCGGCCTGTGGCAGGTTGATCTGACAGGTGACGGGGTTGTTCACCGGCACCGGCAAGCGGTAAAACTCCCGCCGCTGCAAGCGTAATACGACTTCGGGTAGTGCGCAGAGAATCGTTTTCAAACCCTCTTCGAAGCCCTGGTATGGACTGTCCAGCGTAAACTGGACACGGATGCCGTCGAGACGGGTTACGCAGGTCAGTGTTTCGGCTTCCAGTGCGCGCCCCTGCAATTGTTGGTCCGGGCTGCTGTCCAGGATCACTTCTTCGCCATTCGCGCTCAAGCCCAGCACGGCGCTGACGAAGCTCAGTCCGGGCGTGATGTATACGCTCACCATGCAGCGTTTTTCGGCCAGGGAACGAATGATCTGCGCTATCGAACGCGGATCACGAATCAGATAGTCCGGAAAACGATCAATTTCCAGAATCTCGTTGCGGGCGGCCTCATAAACGCTGTTGTCTGTCATGCCTGGTTATCTGGATCGATTATGTTCATGGATTGCCCCGGTGCTTCTTTCGAAAGCGGCAGGAGGGCGCTGTCGCTCCGTGGGCGGAACGTGGTGTGGGTGGTTTTATATCACGGCTTGGCAGGTGTGGCGTGTGCAGTATTGCCTTCTTCCGGCATTTTTCGCTGTTCCACTCGGTATAGCCAAGCAAGCAGTTCGGCCACGGCCACATACAGCTGGGGTGGAATCCGGTCATCCAGGTCCACCTGCATCAGCAGGCCCACTAACTCAGGGGATTCATGCACGAACACTCCGGCTTCGCGTGCGCGTTCGATGATTTCGTGCGCGATCAGCCCCTTGCCCTTGGCCACTACACGGGGAGCCTGTTCACCTGGTGTATAAGCCAGGGCCACCGCCTGGTCACGGTGGCTGGAGGAGGGAGAGGAAGGTCGGTCATGCCCGGCCATTGCCCGGCCCTTCTTGCTTTGCGTCCATGCCCGCTTCGATGGCTGCTTCGATGGCTGCTTCGCCCGTGCCTGCAGTGTCGACCTGTGGCTCAATCGATGAGGGTTCGCGCAGGCTCACCCTGAAACCCGTCAACGGCAGATTGGCGGCCTCCAGCGCGGTGGCCAGTGATTCGCGCTCGGTGAGCAAGGTCTCGACCGTGTCTGCGTCATCCGCGCTCAGGCGCAACGCAATGCCTGACTTGTCGAGCTGTATCCGCGCCTCCACGCTACCGAGTCTGGGCAGGGTCAGGCGTAGCGTGGTCTTCCAGTCCTGATTGCCCGATTCGCCTTCCCGGTCGCCTTCGTCCGGGTCCTCGATTTCCAGTTCGAACATCTGCCCCGGCCACGCCTGTCCCTGCAGCACATAAGTTTGGGTGGCCATCGCATCGAGTTGTTGATGTACCACCGGTACCAGACGTTCGGGCACACTCGTCTGCCGGGCGCTGGATTGCGATGATTCTGCCAGGCGCAGTGCAGCTTCGGCTTCGGCGCCACGCTGTGCCGCCGCACGACCGGCGGCCTGCTCGGCGCCTTGTCCGCTTCCGCCCGGTGTGGCGCGTAGAGGACTCCCTTCGCCACCCGAGCCCTCACCGCCCAGCCCCACGCCCAGCAGAACGCCAGCCAGCGTGCCTGCCAGGCCGCCCCCCGGGGTGGTGGGTGCGGCGGCGGCCCCCGGCACTGCGCCAGCGGCGGCAGCGGCAAGCATGGCCGGGGTCACGCCCGGTGGCAGCTTGAAGGCAGCAGCCGGATCGGCTACCTGCAAGGCAGGGCTGAAGCGGCCTTGTGGTTCGCGCAGCAGGCTCACCATGTCCGCTTTGCCGGAAAGCCACTTTTGTTGATGCGATTCAAAGAACAGCCCGCTTTGTGACACTGCGTTGCGCAGGGCAGGGGCAAGGGTTTGTGTGGCATTGGTGGCCGTGGGCGGGGTGTTGATCAGCGGCTTGCCTTCAGCCAGCTGGGCTGCCTGTGGTGTGGGCTGGCCGGTGAGCAAAAAGCTGATCAGGCGTCCGGCCGGGCTCAGTTGCGACTGGCTGGCGTTTGCGTTTGCGGCACTCGCTGGGTTGGCCAGCTCGGCAAATACCGTACCGGCCGTGTTGCGAGTGACCACCAACTCCAGCGTGTCGCCTGCTTTCACACTCTGGTTGAGCGCCAGTGTGTACTCACGCCCGGCTACCACGGCCTGAAAGGTGCCGTCCGGCAAGGGGCGTTGTATCGAAGCGGTGAATTGCTGGCCGGGCAGGAGCTGGGGCAGGCGGGCCTGCAACTCGCGGACCCTGGCCGTGCCTTGTATCGGAGGTTCGCTGTCGAAGAAACTCGCCTCCGACATCATGCGCAGGCGGGCAGCGAGGTCGGAAGGAATCATGGTGTGTCCTCCGGGGACCCTTGGGGCGTGTCAGGCGCCTGGCCTACAGGCCGTCACTGGCTCCGTAGGCACCACCTTGCTGACCAAACGGACTCTGGGCGCCATAGGCTTTTTGTATCCGGCCTTTCTTCACTTGTCCGGCCAGCAGCTTGCGGGTGCTCTCCAGTGCGGGCACGGTGTGCTCGCGTATCTGTGCGTCGAGTTCGAGAATTGACCCGATCAATGTCTGCATCAGTCCGGCAGCATGCGCGTCAGGTGTATTTGCGACAAGCCCGCCCACGCGCTCCAGCGACTGGCGCAGTTCGACGCATTCACGTCCGGCATTGGCCAGTGCGTCCCAGTCGTTGGCTATCGCCAGTTCCAGCATTGCCCGATAGCGAGCCTCCAGGGCCTGCAATTGTTCGATTGGATCAGGGCGGGTGGCATTCATGAAGCTACCGCCTGTTGTGACATTCCGGTTGCAGCCGTGTTGCCCGCTCCAGGGGCAATTTGTTGCCAGGCCTCGCGCAGCCCCACCAGCAAGCCTTTGACTTCTTCGAGCGCGGCCTGATTATTGTGGAGGTTTGCGTAGATCAACCGGTCGCATAGGTAGTCGTACAGGGCGGCGAGACGCTCGGCCAGTTCTCCGCCCTGTTCCAGGTTCAGGCTTACCTTGAGTCCGTTGGTGATGATCTCGATGGCCTTGGAAACCGACTCGCCCTTGGTGGCGATCTGCTTGTTCTGCATCGCCACTTCGGCACTGGTGATGGCCATGATCGCGCCGTCGTAGAGCATCAGCACCAGTCTGTGCGGATCGGCCGTGGTGACCCCGGTCTGCACCTCGACCTGCTGATAGGCGGCTGCCCGACGTTGTCCAAAAGAGGTTCCGAACATGATTAAGCCCTATTTTTTCTTGAACATCCCAGACAGGGAATCAAGCTGCTGCTGCAGATAGTCACTCGTCTGCATCATGCCCGAAACCAGCGAATCGAGCGCAACGAACTGCGCCTTGTAGCGTGCCTCGATGTCCACCAGCCGACGCTCAAGCGTTTCGCGTTGCTTGCCGATACTTTCTTCCGAACGCTTCAACCCGTCCGTTCGTCCGGTAATCAAACCGTTGGAGCCGATCATGCCGGTGATGGTTGCGTCCATCGATTTGCCGTAAGCAGCGGCAACATCTGCCACTGCGGCAAAATCCGTCTCCAATGCCTTGTTCAAGCGGTCGGTATCGAGCTTGAGTGTGCCGTCCTTCTGCAACGAGATACCAATGTCCGAGAGCGTGCGCATGGCTGCGCCCGAAGACAGGCTGTCAGGTACGCTCGACAGCATGCTGCGCAGTTTGCCGTCCACGCCTCGCAGGGCTGAATCGCCCAGCAGGGTGCCGCCCTTGTTGGTTTCGGCGTTGTAGCCACCCAGTTCCCGAGACAGCTGATGGAACTCGTTGAATGAGGTCACCATGCGCTCCAGGGCGCGGTTGATGCTCGATGTGTCGCGGGTCAGTTCCATGCGCACCGGCTCATCGGTGGGCGTGGTCTTCTTCAGTTCCAGCGTGACGCCTTCCAGTGCGCTGGTCACCTTGTTCGACTCCGAACTGATCGCAATTCCGTTGAGCTTCAGCTCTGCATTTTGTGCGGCCTGCTGTTCGGTGAAATCGGTGCTGCTGCCCGCAGGGCTGTATTCCAGTCCGCTCACCCCGGACAGGTGGATGAATTGCCGTTCGCCGGTTTCGTTGCCGGTGAGGACCAGTTGCGGGCCGTTCTCGCCGTTGACCACGGCAGCCGTCACACCGGCATTGGCGCCATTGATGGCGTCGCGCACGCTGTTCAGGTTGCCATTGGCGATGTCTATGGTGGTGGTCTTGTTGAGGGTACCGTCGGCCGTGCCCAGACTGATCTGCAGCGTGCCGGTGCCAATGCTCGTGCCACCGGCCGAGATGATGCGGTGTTCTTGGGCGAGCTTATCCACTTCAAGCGAATATTTACCCGGTACGGTGCCGTCGCTGGCGGTGATGCTTGCCACCGACTCATCCGACACCGTGCCCTTGTAAGTCGAGTAAAAATCCAGCGCATTGGCGTCATTCGGCAGCTTCAGGCCGGCAATCGCGTTTTGCAGCGTTGAGAGCGAGCCACGCAGCGAACCGAAGGCCGAAATCTTCGCCTGCACGCTGGCTTCCTTGGTGTCCAGGGCTGCCAGCGGGCGACGCTCCAACTCCATGAGCTGGCTGACGATACCGTTGACGTCCAGTCCGGATCCCAGTCCGGATACCGCGAGCGATGATGACATGACGATTCTCCTTCAATACTGCCAGACTCTGTTCCTGCAGATACCGGCTTTTCAACTGTCCCTGCGGTAAATAAAGCAAGAACAGGGCCAGATGCATGAGGCAGCTTCAGGCCTGCTGTTCAACCAGCAGGCCCTTCAACTTGCCCAGCGCCCGGGAAATTTCCAGCATTTCCTCAGCCGGAATCTGGCGCAGCACTTCATCGGTCTGGCGGTCGATCACCTTCACCACCGTTCGCCCGGATTCATCGTCCAGACTGAACTTCAGGTTGTTGGTCATCTGGTCGACGAAGCGCTGCACGTCTTTTGTGGCTTCTTCCACTTTCTGCTTCTGCTCGGCCATTGGGACCGGGCTGACCTTTTCCATCGGGTCGGCAGGTTCCGACCCGCCGCTGCGCGAAGCCGATTGTGCCTCGCGTAGTGCGGCAGCCGGGTCGTTGTCTGGCTGTCTGCTCGCCCCCAGCGGGCTCCCCTGGCCGGGTGTGAGCGTGCCCTGGGGCGTCGTTTGTATGGGCTGGATGTTCATTTGACACTCCTCAAGCCGGAAGGGGGCGGGGGAGCGCCTATTTTCGCCCGCGCCCCAGAATCGGCCAAGTCATTTCTGTGCAGCCGTCATCGGGTAGCCGACTGTCTGAGCTGCCAGCGACCTGATGGTCTGCTCGTATGTTCCCTGATGTGGTTAACGGCTGCTGCTCCTGAAACTTTAGAACAAAAAGGGCATGGTTTTGGTGAGGCGGAGGTATAGACTCACGGAGTATCCCTTTTGATTTCCAGCCCGGTCCTTCAATTTACCGATGCCCATTCGCCCTGAGCTTGTCGAAGGGCCTTGGGCTTCGACAAGCTCAGGGCGAATGGAAACCACATTCTCAAGGCCGGGTGAATACCTTCTGGGCGTTTCCGGGCGGCTGAAACCTGAAACAACAAAGCCCTCCGGAGAGGGCTATTGTTGTTTCAGGTTTCAGCGTGGCACCATGGCCTCACCACGCTTGTTGTGGCCTCTCTTAGCCGAGCAGGCTCAACACCTGGTTGGGCAGGGCGTTGGCCTGGGCGAGCATGGCGGTGCCGGCCTGCTGCAGGATTTGCGCCCGGGTGAGGTTTGCCGTTTCCGAAGCGAAGTCGGTATCGCGGATGCGGCTTTGCGCGGCCGAGAGGTTTTCGGTGCTGGTCTGCAGGTTGGTGATGGTGGAGCTGAAGCGGTTCTGCACGGCACCGAGGTCGGCGCGGATGCTGTTGACCTTGGCGAGT
>Ga0172382_10001128_pt1 | contig 48503 bp, 42 predicted proteins | sample Leawel138RmetaG_FD_122245 | JGI IMG/M metagenome (GOLD analysis project Ga0172382, IMG submission 122245) | Leachate microbial communities from a municipal landfill in Southern Ontario, Canada - Leachate well 138R metaG | ecosystem: Engineered > Solid waste > Landfill > Unclassified | place... | reverse complement strand
CTCGCACTGTGCCTGGCAAACGCACCGCCATCCGGCGCGCTCGTGCCGGATAATCTGAACGCCTCCAGTTCGAAAATCACATCGGACGGCATCAACAACGTCGCGGAGGATCAGGCCAAGATGTTCAAGAGCCTGGGGCTGTTTCTCGGCACGGACCAGGGCTTCGAGCTGTACCGGCGCATGACCCGCGCAGAAGCCGGTGCCCTCATCGTTCGCTTTATGGGCGAAGAGAAGAACGCTCTGGCTCAGAATAACCGCCACCCGTTTCGCGATGTACCGTCCTGGGCGAATCCATATGTCGGATGGCTGTACAAAAATAACATAACGAAAGGTGTCAGCGCCACGCGCTACGGCAGCACGGAGGACGTCACATACTGGCAGTTTGCGACCCTGCTTGCCCGCACATCGGCGGGTTACGACGACTTCATCTCGGCCGGCGTCGGAACGGAAGATGAGTATCGATACATCGACCGCCTGGATCAGGACCCGCCGGGCAGCGACTTCTTCCGCGCGGATGCGGTCAGCATGCTGACGCGTTTTATGCGAATCCTGTATCTGAAGGATACGAGCGGGCTGAAGACCGTCGCACAATTCCTGATCGATAAAGGATCGTTTACCGTCGAACAGTTCGTCGTCGCAGGCACAAAAGTCTATCCCGTTTTCTATACGAGGACAGAGGACGGCCGCATGGTGGCGCAGCTCGAAGGTGTCACTTTCCAGACGGGCGAACTGACCGGCATCGCCGGCGACGACTCGTACCCGCCCCGCGACATCCCGTATTTCTACGCATGGAAAGATGAAGGCGATAACACGGTGCTTTACCGCATCGACAGTTTAACGCTCGAAGAAAGCGAAGCTGCCCGATGGACGAAAAAGCAAATGCCCCTGCCCTACGAAGTCCGCTATCTCGACACGTTCGCCGGTAAAGACTACCTGGCGCTGCGCGGTACCGAAGGCGTGGCGCTCGTTTCTACCGACGGCAGCAAAGCGGACATCATCGCCAAAGGCGAGGATTTTACCATCCGCGGTTTGACGCCCTTCGAACCCTATCTCCGAAGCTGGTTGGACGGAAATTTCCTCGTGACGGCGATTGACGATTCCGTCTTCGTGCTGTCCGAAAACCGCACCGTGCGCCACAGGCTCTCTTCGGGCACATCGCTCATCGGCATCGAAGGCAACCTCGCAGTTCTATACAGCGAACGGAGCGGCGCGGCGACGATCCAGGGCGTACGCCTCAGAGACTGGACCGTCACGGACACGTATCGCATCCCCCGCCCCGACGCGAAAGACGATCCATCCGCAGGCCTCCCCCTGATCCGCCAGTACCACAGCAGTCCCTACGAATGGAGCGGAGCAGGCATCTACGGTGAAGCAGGCCTGTTTACGGTGCGCGACGGCCGACTCGACCGCGTGACGGACCGGCCCGTCCTCGATGTCACCGGCCTGAGGATCGGCGCCGGCGGAGCCCATGCGGTGCTCACCTACGATCCCGAAGAAGGTCGAATCGGAACAGCCATCTACCAGTACAACGGGCCGATGCTGACGGGCAATCCGGGTTACGAAGAGATCGAACGCCTCAGCAACGACCCGCCGCACGGCATCAACATTTCGCGAATTCACGGTCTCGATTCGATGGTGTCTTTTGAATCCCGCACGGGCGTCGGCATGGAAAGCTACGATGTTTACACCTACTACCCGTATTACCTACCCGATGAAGACCGCACGATCATCTCCGTCATGTCGTTTACAGCCGGCCGCCCCGAAATCTCGTTTACAGAGCACGATGCGCAGTGGTACGTGCAGCAGGAACAGGAGCGGCTCAATGCGCTCGGGTTTGGATACGAACCGTAGAAATGCACATCGGGTCAGCGATTGTATGCACGGCGAACATTGACAGAACGCGCGAAGACAAGTAAAGTATTGTGATTAGAAACGATTGTCACCGTACGCAAAGGAGCCACTCATGAACGCACGATACGATTCACTGATACAGAGTAAAATGGAAGCTGAAAGCTATCGCAAGCTCAGCGCCTTGAATAATCCGAAAGTCATGGAGTTCGTCGGGCAGTTTATCGAACACTGCCGCCCTGACTCGGTCTTTGTCTGCACGGACAGCGAAGAAGATATCCAGCACGTGCGCGACAAGGCGCTGCAAGCCGGAGAGGAAATACGTCTGGCAAAATCCGGGCAGACGATTCACTGGGACGGCTACGGTGACCAGGGCCGGGATAAGCACAACACGCGAATCCTCGTCGCAGGAGAAAACCTCGCGCGCATGGGCTCGCTCAACGCCATCGACGTCGAAGAGGGCGAAAAAGAAATCCTCGAAATCTCCGCTGGAATTATGGAAGGAAAAGAAGCCGTCGTACAGTTCTTCTCCGAAGGACCGACCGAGAGCCCGTTTACGATTCCCTGCGTCCAGTTTACCGACAGCTGGTACGTGGCGCATTCCGAGTTCATCCTGTACCGCTCCGCCTACCACCACTTCCTGCACATGGAAGACAGCGAAAAGCACGACTTTTTCCGCTTTATCCACTCCGCCGGACGGCTGGACGAGCGCGGCAACTCCATCGACCTGGACAAGCGGCGCATCTACATGGACACGGAGAACAACATCGTGTACTCCATGAACTGCCAGTACGCCGGCAACTCCGTCGGCCTTAAAAAGCACTCCATGCGCCTGGCGATCAACAAGTCCGGCAAGGAAGGCTGGCTGTGCGAGCACATGTTCGTGATGGCCGCCATCGACCGCGACAAGGACCGGCGCACGTATTTCTGCGGCGCCTATCCGTCGGCCTGCGGAAAAACGTCCACCGCCATGATTCCGGGCGAAGAGATCGTCGGAGACGACATCGCCTACTTCCGCCACATCGGCGGAGAATTCCGCGCGGTCAACGTGGAGTTCGGCATGTTCGGCATCATCAAAGACGTCAACGAGCAGGACGATCCCGTCATCTTCCACAACCTGATGAAAGAGCAGGAAGTCATCTTTTCCAACGTGCTGATGGGCGAGGACGGCCAACCGTACTGGCTCGGCATGGGCGTGGACACACCGGCGCAGGGACGCAATCACTTCGGCTCCTGGACTGAAGGTGCCGTCGATGCGAAAGGCAATCCGGTGCCGCTTGCGCATCCGAACGCCCGCTATACGATGAGGCTGGATTACCTGGAAAATCTGGACCGCGAAGGGTTCGAATCCAAGACCGGCGTCCGCGTGGAGGGCATCCTCTACGGGGGACGTGACAGCGACATCACCGTCCCGATCGAAGAATCTCCGACGTGGAAGGACGGCATCCTTCTGAAGGCAGCGACGCTCGAATCCGAGACGACGAGCGCCACGCTCGGCGCTGAAGGCGTGCGGAACTCCGATCCGATGGCGAACATGGACTTCCTGTCCTACCCGCTGGGTGAGTACACGATGAACAACATCAAATTCGGCGAAGGTGTCGGGGAACCGCCGCGCATCTTCAGCACGAACTACTTTATGAAGAGCCCCGAGGGCAAATTCGTGACGAGCAAGCTCGCGAAAAAAGTCTGGCTGCACTGGTCGGAAGGCCGTATCCACGGCGAGTACGATGCCTACGATACGCCGACCGGCAAGATTCCGCATTACGAGGACCTCGTCGCGCTGTTCGACAAGCACCTCGGAGAAACGTTCTCCAGAGAAGACTACGACTATCTGTTCAGCTTCCGCTGCGACGCGTGGACCGGAAAGCTGGAGCGGACGAAAGCCTACTACAAAAAAATGGATCCGAACACCCCCGGCGAGCTGTTCGACTACTGGGATGCGGCCATCGAACGGATTGCGCGCGCGCGAAAGCAGCACGGCGACATCATCCTGCCCGGACAGTACCGCGCGGAATAACCAACGGGGACCCGCAAGCCTTTTGCACACACGCTATCACTTGAGCAAACGGAGAATTCCACATGACTCACACGAAAAAAATCGCGGCGCTCGTCGCCGGCCTCGCTCTGCTCGTCTCGTCGTTTTCGGGCTGCGCCAAGAAAGAGGAAGAATTTACGTTCAGCAGCGGCCTTACGGCAAACGGACGCTGGGAAGGAGTCGAGGCGCTGCAGTACGTCGAGCTTCCCGACTACGAAGGGATTGCGATCCCGGCAGACGTCCACGAGATCCCGGACGAGCAGGTCGATGCGAGCGTCGATGAGCTCGTTGCGCAGTACAAGACCACCGCACAGGTCACGGACCGGGCTGTCCGGGACGCCGACACCGTCAACATCGACTACGTGGGTTCCGTCGACGGGGTGGAGTTTGACGGAGGAAGCACCGGAGGAAACGGCACAGATGTCACCATCGGCGTCACGAGCTACATCGACGACTTCCTCGAGCAACTCATCGGCCACCGGCCGGGCGAGACTTTCGACATCCACGTTACCTTCCCCGACGATTACGGCACCGAGGAGAGCGGCAACGCCCACCTCAACGGTAAGGATGCGGTGTTTGTGACCACCGTCAACCACATCGTCGAGCAGGTCGATCCCGTGCTCAGCGACGGCTTCGTGCACGAGAAGTTCTTCGAAAGCAAGGGCTGGGAAACCGTAGCGGACATGCGGAGCGAAATCAGGGATAATCTGAAGGAAAGCGCCGTGATGATCTACCTGCAGGACTACATCATCGACTTCAGCGCAGTCATCGACGTGCCGGAGAGCATGCTGACCTATCAGGAAAAATCCATGGTAAGGCAGTATGCGGATTCAGCTGCCTATTACGGCATGACGCTGGAAGAATTCCTGCCGGCCTATGCGGGCGTGGAGAGCGTCGAAGAGCTCTGGGAGCTGAACAAGGACTCCAATACCCGGGCGGCGACGTTCTATCTCGTCGTCCAGGCCATCGCAGAGGACGCGGATATCGTGATCAAGGATGCGGATTTAAAAGTCTACTTCGAGAAGTATGCAGGATCCGCCGACTACACGCAGTACAAGGACTACTACGGCAAACCCTATCTGATGCTGATGGTACAGGTGCAGACCGTATTGGATATGCTGGCCGACCAGGCTGCATACGAATAAACAGAGGACATCCTATGAAAACCTATGAATTTGGATACGGAGACGGGCATATCCGCTTCGAAATCGACGACGCCGATGTGATCGGCGAGCTGAAAGGCAACGCGACGGAGCCTATCGCAGACATACGGCAGGCGCTGTTCGATTCGCTGGATCATCCGATCGGAGGACCGGCACTTTCGGCGTTTGCAGAGAAAGGCGATCAGCTGGCGATCATCGTATCCGACCGGAGCCGCTCGTGGATGCGGCAGGATCTCGTCGTCCCTCACCTCATCGATTATCTGCACGATGTGTGCGGCATCCGCGACGAGGACATGGCCATCGTGATCGCCACCGGCACGCACGAAGGGGACGATCCCGATGTGCTGGCCGAGCTGGTGACGCCGGAGGTGATGCGGCGCATCGAAGTCGTCAACCACGACTGCCGCTCTACGGATTTGACGTTCATCGGAACGACGAGCCGCGGAACGCGCGTCAGCGTGCACCCGCTCGTCGCGTCGAGAAAAGTAATTGCGCTCGGCGCGTGTACGCACCACGTGATGGCCGGTTTCGGCGGCGGCCGCAAGAGCATCCTGCCCGGCGTCGCATCGGCGGAAGCCATCCGGCAGAACCACGCGCACGCCCTCCACCCCGTGGAACCGCGGTCCAACCCGCTCATCGGCAATTCCGTGCTAAAAGGCAACCCCATCCACGAGGACATGTGCGAAGGTGCTGCATTTCTGCGCCATGTGTTCGCCATCAGTCTCGTGATGAACACCGATATGAAGCTCGCTCATATTCTCTCGGGCGATTTGACGGAATCCTGGGAGCGCGCCTGCGTGCTTGCTGACGAGATGTACTCGGTTCCGATTCCCTGCGCAGCGGACGTCGTCATCACGAGCTGCGGCGGATTTCCGAAGGATATGTCGCTGTATCAGGGAAGCAAGGTCATCGACAACCTGGAACCGGCGCTCAAAATCGGGGGGACGCTCATCCTCGTCGCCGAATGCCGCGACGGAGGCGGACCGGCAGAATACTTCGACTGGCTGCGACCGCTCAAAAACGGCACGCTGGATCAGGAGCTGCGCGCCGGGTTTACGATTCCCGGATACATTTTTTATCTGAACTGCGAGCAGGCCGGACGCTACAGGATCATGATGCTCTCGGATTTGAACGCGCAGGATGCCGGCGAAATGGGCATCGAAGTGTATAAGGACATGGACGAGCTTCTCGCAAACGCAGACATCAAGGGCAAAAAAACGCTCATCGTCCCCAACGGCTCCGTCGTGATACCCCGAGTCACCGAATAGTGGTCGACAAATAATCGGGGGAATAATCGAAAAAAAATAATCGGAGGGCAATGACCCATGCAGAGAATCCTGCTGCTGGACCAGATTCAAGAGGTCGAACCGTTCCTGGATGCTGACGTCACCCGGTACATCGCCAGGGGAGACCTCCACACGTTCGAGAGCTTCGGGGAGTTTGACATCGTCGCGTTCGAGTGGAGCGATTCGGCCTGCAAGCGGGCGCAGTGCGCGCAGGTGCTTGCCTATCTGGATAAAGAAGATTTTTTCGTGTTCTGCAAAGATGCATCCTCAATGCAGCGGGCGGCGACGCTTTTCCACGAAAAAGAATCGGCTGAACAGGCGTTCGCCGATTTTTTTTCACATCTTTTTAAAGACAATCCCGCCGACCTGGACGAACTGGAAGACCGCATTACGCAGACGGACGACGACATCCTGCTCGACTACAAAAAAAGTCACCTCAAAGACATCATCGATTTCCGCAGGGAGCTGCTCGGCCTTAAGCGCTACTACGAGCAGTTTGTAACGATATTCGAAGACGCCGCCGATAACGAAAACGACTTGTTCGGGCGGGATGCGGTGCGCCGGCTCAACATCCTCGCGAACCGGGCACGACGGTTGGTGGCCGACATCGTCACCATGCAGGACCGCATCTCCCAGATGAGAGAAGCGTACCAGGCGCAGATCGACATCGAGCAAAACCAGATTATGAAGGTATTTACGACCGTAACGGTCATCTTCCTGCCGCTGACCCTGCTCGTCGGCTGGTACGGCATGAACCTGCAGATGCCGGAATACCACTGGCCCCTGAGCTATCCCGTCGTGATCATCGCCAGCGTTTTAGTCGGCGTCGGGCTGTACTTCTACTTTAAGCGGAAGAAGTGGATATAGGGGATGCCTGAAGCCGTGATACTCTCCATAAAAAGCATGGCGTTTTGGACGGATGGTGCAATAAGAAATATTTGAGCCAAAAGGCCTGAAGTGCACGATAAACGCATTGGGTCGCTGAAATTTGAGCCAAAAAGCCTGAAGTGCACGATAAATATACATTTATTGGAAAATAATCGTGCATATCAGCGAATATGGCTCAGAAAATGGCATTTTACCTGCTTTGACCGTGCAAATCAGCGAATTCTGCCCAAAATCGGGCTCAGTCGTGCAAAACAACGATTTCGGCTCAGAGAAATGATCCGACTTTCAGCATCTCTACTCCTCATCGCCGGACTCTGGCGTTGCCTTCCCACACGCTCCACACCATCTCCTCGTCGGCGGGGGCCGCATAGTCGGTCAGGAACGTCGCGGCCAGCGCTCCGCTGGCCCATCCGAACGGAAGCCACTCCTCCGGCTCCCAGCCTTTTAAAATACCGTAGAGAAGACCTCCGACGAAGCCGTCACCGCCGCCGATGCGGTCGAGCACGGTGATTTCTCTTGGCTCAATGACGTGCCAGTTGTCGCCTTCCAGCATGATACAGCCCCACAGATGCCGGTTCGCATCGACGACCTGCCGAAGCGTCGTGGCGAACACGGACGCATTTGGATAGGCTTTTTTGACCCGCCGGATCATTTCCTTAAAGTTCTCGATCTTGCTGTGCAGATCCCGGCCGCCTTCTTCCGGCCCCTCGATTCCCAGGCACAGCTGATAATCTTCCTCGTTGCCTTCGAGGATATCCGCAAGACCTGCAATCTCCGAAAAGATAGCCCGAAGCTCTCCTTCGCGCCCTTCCCAGAACGTCGCGCGATAGTTCATGTCGAAGGAAATTTTCGTGCCGTGTTTCTTCGCCGCCCGGGCGACCTCCAGGCAGAACTCGCCGGTTTCGGGTGACAGTGCCGCGATCAGGCCCGACATGTGGACGATCTGCACGCCCTCTTCGCCGAAGAGCCGCTCGAGGTCGAAATCGGCCGCATTCAGCGTGCGCCCTACTTCGCCGGCGCGGTCGTTGTGAACCCTCGGTCCTCTCGCGCCGTACCCGGTGTCGGCGATGTTGAACTGATGGCGATATCCCCAAGGCCCGCCCTGAGGCACTTCCCGGCCCTCGAACTCCATGCCGCGGGCTCTTAAATTGCTCTTGATCAACTGTGCGATCGGGCTTCCCTCGACGAAGGCCGTCAGGACCTTGACAGGCAGTCCCAGACTCGCAGAAATCGTCGCTACATTCGTCTCCGCGCTGGTCACGTACATCGTGTAGGACTCGCTGACGTGGACCGGCTGGCTGTCTGCGGGCGTCATCCGCACGCCCATGCTGGTGGGCACCACCATGGAATAAGCGCAGTCTTTCTTTAATGAGATGCTCATGTACTTCTCTCCTGTCTATGCGTTGTAGGTCGTCGCCGCGGTGCTCCCGCCGTGTCCGGTCCAGTCGGTATGGAACAGTTCGCCCCGGGGCCTGTCGATCCGCTCATAGGTGTGGGCGCCGAAATAATCCCTCTGCGCCTGCAGCAGATTGGCCGGAAGCCGTTCGCTCCTGTATCCGTCGTAATAGCTGAGCGCGGCGGCAAATGCGGGAGCTGGTACACCGTGCATCACTGCGGTGGCGACGACCTTCCGCCAGGAGGCCTGCGCCTCTTCCATCTTGCTTTGGAAGAACGGATCCAGCAGCAGATTGCGCAGGCCGGAATCCCGGTCAAACGCGTCTTTAATCCTGCCCAGGAACGCCGAGCGGATGATGCAGCCGCCCCGCCACAGCAGGGCGATTTCCCCGTAGTTCAAATCCCAGCCGTGCGTCTTCGCGGCGGCCTGCATCAGCGCATATCCCTGTGCGTAGGAGATGATTTTTGATGCGTACAGCGCTTTGCGGATATCTTCGATGAACGCCTTTTTGTCACTGCAGAATGCAGCGCCGGAGACGGCCACCTCTTTGTCGCGACCTAACGCCACATCGGGTCCGGGCAGCACCTTCGATGCGGCCACCCTTTCGTCCTTCATGGCAGAAAGATACCGGGCGTATACCGCTTCGCTGATGAGCGTCAGCGGCACGCCTTCGTCCAGCGCAGCGACCGATGTCCATTTCCCGGTGCCCTTCTGTCCGGCGGTATCCAGTATTTGATCGACGAGAGGCAGTCCATCCACGTCTTTGTACGCCAGAATCTCCCCCGTGATTTCGATCAGATAGCTATTCAACTCGCCCTCGTTCCACTCCCGGAACACCTCGTGCATATCGAATGCGCTTAAGCCCAGTGCATCCTTCATCAGGTGATAGGCTTCGCAGATCAGCTGCATGTCGCCGTATTCGATGCCGTTGTGGACCATCTTTACGAAGTGGCCGGCACCGTCGCTGCCGATCCAGTCGCAACAGGGCGTGCCGTCCTCCACCCGGGCGGCGATCGCCTGAAAGATCGGCTTGATGTGTTCCCACGCAGCCTGAGATCCGCCGGGCATGATGCTCGGACCTCTGAGGGCTCCTTCCTCACCGCCCGAAACCCCGGTCCCGATGTATAACAGACCCTTTTCTTCGACATATTTTGTGCGGCGAATCGTATCGGCGAAGTGGGAATTCCCGCCGTCGATCAGGATGTCCCCTTCGTCCAGAAGCGGAATCAGAGCGTCGATGAGTTCATCGACCGGTTGTCCCGCCTTGACCATCATCATCATTTTGCGCGGCTTTTTTAAGCTGTCTACTAACTCCTGCAGGTTCGCCGCACCGACAATATTCCGGCCTTTGGCACGCCCTTCGAGAAAGCGGACCACTTTCTCTGCACTGCGGTTGTACACGGCGACACAAAAGCCCCGGCTCTCCATATTCATCACGAGATTTTCGCCCATTACCGCCAGCCCGATCAAGCCGATATCTGCCTTTTCCATAGAATATCCTCCCTGATAATCATCGTTGGGTTCGTTGTATAAATATACCATACATCCGCCGAAGGTTGTAGCCGATACACCTGTTTTAGCGTTGACAAAAAGCAGGCGATCAGATAGATCAGGCTCGACCACAAACAGGATATTCCTCCCCGGTTTTAGCTATTCAGTGTGCACAGAAAAAAATCGGCACAGCCGGTGATGCATACCGGGCAGTGCCGATTACTTTTTAATGATAAGTTCCCAAGATGAATTCCTGAATTTTTAGCTGAGAACTCAATCCTGTAAACCGTGGATTGCAGCCGTCACGAGCCGCGGACAGCGCCCAATGACGGCACCCTGCGGCTTAGGCATACCTTTCCGCTAAAATTCGCGCCACGTGCACGCCGCTTGCGCTGGCCTGCGACAGCGAATGGGTGACGCCGGAACCGTCGCCGAGCATGTACAATCCCGGGATCTTCGTCTCGAGATTTTCGTCGACCTCGGTCACAGAGTTGTAGAACTTGACCTCCACACCGTACAGCAGCGTATCTTCGTTGGCCGTGCCCGGTGCGATCTTGTCGAGCGCGTAGATCATCTCGATGATGTCGTCGAGCTGGCGCTTGGGCATCACGAGGCTCAGGTCGCCCGGCGTGGCTTTGAGCGTGGGATGCGTAAACGACTTCTTCATCCGGTGCTCGTTGGAGCGCCGCCCTTTTACCAGATCGCCGAAGCGCTGCAAAAGCACGCCGCCGCCGAGCATGTTCGACAGGCGGGCGATGGATTCGCCGTACTCGTTGCTGTTGCGGAACGGCTCTGTAAACCGGTTCGAAACCAAAAGCGCAAAGTTCGTGTTCTCCGTATGCTTCGACTCGTCGGCATAGCTGTGCCCGTTGACAGTGACAATACCGTTCGTGTTTTCCGACACGACTTCGCCGTACGGATTCATGCAGAACGTGCGCACCGTGTCGTTGTACTTATCCGTCTTGTAGACGATTTTACTCTCGTACACTTCGTCGGTGATGTGCTTAAAGATGACTGCCGGCAGCTCGACCCGCAGCCCGATGTCCACCCGGTTGCTCTGCGTCGGTATGCCCATCTGGCGGCAGATCTCAGACTGCCACTTCGAGCCGCTGCGGCCCGTAGCCAGAACGAGATCCTTGCACGCATACGATTCGCCCCGATCCGTATGCACGACAAAACCGCCGTCCGTGCGGTCGACGCTCTCGACCGTCGTGCGGAACTTCATCTCGATTCGGTCCTTTGCGTACTCGTACATCTGTCCGAGGATCTGCACGTTCCGGTCGGTTCCCAGATGGCGGACCTTGGCATCCAGCAAATGCAGATTGTTTTGCAGCGCGATTGTCTTCAGGTCGCTGTTTTCGGTGGTGTACAGCCGGGCTTCCGAACCGCCCATCTCGCACAGGACACTGTCGACATATTCCATCAACCCGATCGCTTCGTCGCGACCGACGTACTCGTGCAGCACGCCTCCGAATTCGTTGGTTATGTTGTATTTGCCGTCGGACAGCGTGCCGGCACCGCCGAACCCGCTCATGATATGGCACGGATCGCACTTGATGCACGTCTCCGTGAGACCTTTTTTAATCGGACACGCGCGCTTCTCCAGCCGCTCGCCACGATCCAGCATTAAAACACTGGCCCGGTTGTGCCGCTTGGTAAGCTCGTACGCCAAAAACACACCGGCCGCACCCGATCCCACTGCAATAATATCGTATTGTTTCATTCTATTCCTCGGCGGTCAGCTTGTCGAATTCCGCAACGACGCGCTCGAACTCTTCGTCATCCTCGATGTCGATCAGCTCGAACTCTTCGTCGGAAATTTCCGCATAGCCATAGATGTATACATCGTCGGTCTCATCGTCGGGTACCAGCGCGATGTATTCTTTTCCGTCCACTTCGAACACGCCCATGATCTCGCATTCGATCTCCACTCCGTCGTCGAACTCCAGAGTGATATAATCGGCGTCTTCCATCGCTTCTTCCTGAGAATCGATGTCGATTTTCTTTTCTTCTGTCATTTGTCTCCTCCATGTGGCATTTTCGCCATCCGTATTGTACCACGCTTCCCGGCATTCACCAAACACTATTTAAAGCCTTCTTATCCTTTGGAATCAGTGCCTCCGGCGCCGGTTGCGAAATGCTGATAGACGGCGTTTGCAACAGCCCGGTTCATGGACGGCGCTGAGGCGAGTTCCTCGACCGACGCCGCTTTGATGCGTTCGACGCTGCCGAAGTGCGCAAGCAGAGCCGCTTTTCTCTTCTCTCCGACCCCTTCGATATCGTCGAGCACGGAGCGCGTCAACGCCCTGCCCCGCACCTTGCGATGGTAGTCGATGGAAAACCGGTGCACTTCCTCCTGGATCGTCCCGATAAACGCAAACAGCGCCGGACGCCCGCGAAGCGCAATTTCGTCTTCGCCGTACACGAGACCGGACGTCTTGTGACGGTTGTCTTTCACCATGCCGGCCACAGGAATATCGAGCTTCAGCGCCTCCAGGACGCGGAGTGCCGCATTGACCTGTCCTTTTCCCCCATCCATCAAAATCAGATCCGGCAGCACGTCGAACCCGGGCGAGCCGTCTCCGGCTTTGCGCAGGCGGCGGAACAGCACCTCCTGCAGGCTGCCGGTGTCGTCGGCGCCTTCGACCGTTCGGATTTTAAACCGCCGGTACCCCTTCTTATACGGCTGCCCGTCCATAAAGACGACCATGCCGCCTACGGAGTCGATCCCGTTGACATTCGAAATGTCGAACGCTTCGATTCGATCGATACCGGAGCCGATTTCCTCTCCGAACACCTCCTCGAGCCCTTCCCGGATCGCCGCCTGCTTTTCCTTTTGACGCACCGCCCGCTCGTCGAGCGTGCGCACCATCACATCGACATCCTGTCGCACGAGGTCGAGCAGCGCCCGCTTCTCGCCGCGCCTGGGCACCGCAAGCGTCACCCGGCTCCCCTTTTGCGCCGAGAGCCATTCGGCGAGCAATGCAGCGTCTTCCGGTAGCTTCTCAACGAGAATTTCCCGCGGTATCAGCACGTTCGCATCGTAGTACTGCTGGATAAAATCGCCGGCGAGTTCCGTTTCGTCACCGGTGTGCAGGTATCCCAGCGGAAAGCTCTCCCGGCCGGACAGTTTTCCTTCTCGAACGGTAAACAGGATGCCGTGCGCTCCGCTTTCGCCGCTGTGGATGATTACGATGTCGAGATCCTCCTGCCGCGACAGCACGACCCGCTGCTTCTCTGTAATCGCTTTGGCCGCCTCGATAGAATCCCGCAGCGAGGCCGCCGTTTCGAAGTCCATGCACTCCGCAGCCGCCTGCATGCGCTCCGACAGCGTGCGCACCAGATCCCGGTCGCGCCCCTGCAGAAAGTCCATGGCCTTGCCGACGGCTTGCATGTATTCGTCCCGGTCCACATCCCCCAGGCAGATGCCCCGGCACTCCCGGATGTGGTAATTGAGGCAGGGCTTAAAGCCGGCAGGGAACCGCGTCGCCTGGCAGCGCTTGAGCGAATACGCCCGGTTGAGCAGATCGATGATCTCGTTGACCGCTCCGGCATCCGCATACGGACCGAAGTACTTCGAGCCGTCGTTGACGAGCCTCCTGGTCTTGAGGACCCTGGGATAATCTTCGGCGAGCGTGACCTTGATGTAGGGGTACGTCTTGTCATCCCGCAACAAAATATTGTATTTCGGTGTGTGTTTCTTGATGAGGTTGCACTCCAGAATGAGCGCTTCCATCTCCGTGCCCGTCGTGATGTAGTCGAACTCGGCAATCTGTTCGACCATTTTACGGACCTTGGGCGGATGGTTTTTGGGCGCATGAAAATACTGCCGGACCCGATTTTTCAGCGACACGGCTTTGCCCACGTAAATAATCTGCCCGAACGCGTCTTTGTGCAGATACACGCCCGGGCTGTCGGGCAGTTTCTTCAGTTGTTCCTGAATGTCAAACATGAATATTGCATGGTTCGCCGCAATGGAAAGATCAACGGTCGTCCCAATAGCGGCTTTCGTATTTTTCGTCCCACTCGCGGCGGCGGACTTCTTCGCGGGCGCGCTTTTCCTGAATCTGACGAGCCCGCTCCTGCTTCTTTCTGCGCACTTCGCGCCGCTTGACGACGATGTAGGCTGCGAGCAGGATGAAGGCTCCTGTGAGCACAATTCGAACAATTTTCTTGATGACCGCTGCCGTCGCATCCTGGATGCCGAATACGGACAACCAGCCGCCTTCCTCCACATCCGATGCCGCAACGATGGGAAATACGGCGACGCGGGTGCCACCCTCAAGCAGCTCGATTTCGCCGAGCTTTTGCCCGGTGAGAATCGGAGCCCGAACGGACGGTTCGAGCGTCACCTGGGTCGTAAGAACGGATTCCGACGCTTCTACAGGCACGGTGCCTGCGATGAGCCGCCCTGCAACCGCTTCGACTTTATTGACGGCCCCCCTGCGGACTTTAATCGTTCCGAGCGGGGTATTTTCCTCCATCACGTGGACGGTTTTATAGTTTTCGAAGCCCCAGTCGAGCAGCGCGATGCTGTCGGCGAAACGCCCCAGATCGCTTGATTTGAGCACGACAGCGATCAGCGTCGTGCTGTCCCGGGTCGCTGCCGAAACGAGGCAGCCCAGCGCATGGCTCGTGTATCCGGTTTTGATGCCGATGGCATCCGGATACTTGCAGTGCCGAAGGACGCCGTTTACGTAGATTCGGGTCTTGTCCTGCTCGTCCCACAGCAAGCGGTTGGTGCTCGTAAAGTTTCTGGGGCCGCTTTTATTCGTGGCGGCCATCCTGTATTGCGACGTCGACACAAGCGTGCGGAACAGCTCGTTTTCCATACATACTGAAGCGATGCGGGCCAGATCGGCTGCCGTGCTTACGTGCAGGGGATCGTGCAGGCCGTGGGCGTTCACAAAGTTCGTGTCTGTCGCACCGCACTCCACCGCCCGTTCGTTCATCAGCAGCGCGAACTCTTCCGCATTTCCAGATATAGCCAGCGCCAGCGCCTGCGCGCCGTCGTTGGCCGACTCGGTCATGATGGCATACAACAGATCCAGAACCCGGACTTCTTCACCCTCTTTGAGGTCGACGCTGTTGCCTTCGGTTTTCGGGACGGATGCACCGACGGTGATCACGGCCTCGGGATCGAGCTGCTCCAGCGCGAGCAGACACGTAATCATCTTTGTCGTGCTGGCCGGATACATCGCATGACCCGCCTGTTTTTCGTACAGCACCTCGCCCGTCACGGCGTCTATGAGGATCGCCGCCTCCGCTTCCAGGCGAGGTTCTGCCGTCAGCGCAGCAACAGGCACCGTGCCCGAGAGCAGCGCCAGCAGCAGAACAGATAGGACGATGAATAGCCGGTTTCTTTTCATGAGACAGATAGATCCTTCCCGAGTGTGGACACGGAGATTTTATTTGCCATTGTATCATACTGTGTTATAATTTTGAATATTGTTTTGCCCGGGCCGGTGTCCGAAGCGACGCCGGCAGCAGACAGCAGCAGACAGAAGGAGGGTGCAGATGTTCGATTCGCGCATTTATAATTTTTCCGCAGGGCCTTCGGCGCTCCCGCGCGACGTGCTCGAAACCGCTGCCGCCGAAATGATGAATTACGGGGGGAGCGGCCTGTCCGTCATGGAAATGAGCCATCGATCCTCCGCCTTTCAGCGAATCCTCGACGACGCCGAGTCCGATCTCCGAGATCTGATGGGAATCTCCGACCGCTACAGCGTCCTGTTTCTGCAGGGCGGCGGTACGCTACAGTTTGCCATGGTGCCCGCAAATCTGATGCGGAAATCGTTCAAAGCCGATTACGTCTTAACCGGCATGTGGACAAAAAAGGCAGCGGAAGAAGCCCGCAAGTACGGAGATGTCCGCATTGCGGCCACATCGGAGCCTTCCGGTTTTACTGAAATCCCTTCCGTCGGACCGGACGACTTCCGTGCCGACTGCGATTATGTATACGTAACGGGTAACAACACCGTGTTCGGAACCCGCTGGCAAAGCTATCCGGACACCAATGACATTCCGCTCGTCTGCGACCTCTCGTCGGGCATCCTGTCCGAGCGGATCGACGTCGATCGCTTCGGCCTTATCTGGGCGGGCGCGCAGAAAAACATCGGTCCCGCCGGGCTTGTCATCGTCATCGTCCGCAAAGACCTGATCGGGTTTGCATCCCCCGGGACTCCGACAATGATGAACTACAAAATTATGGACGAACACGGCTCTCTGTACAACACACCGCCTACCTATGCCATCTACATGGCCGGGCTCGTATTTAAAAACCTAAAAAGCCTGGGAGGTATCGATGCCGCAGAAGCGCTCAACCGGACCAAGGCAAAGAGGCTGTACGACTGTATCGATGCAAGCCGGATGTTTACGGCGCCGGTTGCGCCGGATGACCGCTCCCGGATGAACGTCATCTTTAAAACCGGGGATTCCGATATCGACCGGCAGTTCGTCGAAGGCGCCGAAGCGCGCGGACTCACTGGTCTTGCGGGACACCGGCTGGCAGGCGGCATGCGCGCAAGCCTCTACAACGCCGTGACCGCAGAGGCCGTGGAGGCACTCGTTCGATATATCGAAGAGTTTGACAAAGCACACGCAGGAGGAAGCCATGTACCGCATCAGAATTTATAACAACGTATCCGGAGAAGGTCTGGCTTACCTGGGGGATCGATTCGTGGAGACGGACCGGCTCAGAAAAGCGGACTGCGTCATCGTGCGCAGCACCAACCTGCACAAAAAGGAATTTCCGGAGAGCCTGCTCGCCATCGCGCGGGCCGGCGCAGGCGTCAACAACATCCCCATCGAGCGCTGCTCTTCGGAGGGCATCGTCGTCTTCAACACGCCGGGCGCAAACGCCAACGCCGTAAAGGAGCTCGTGCTGACCGGCCTGCTGATGGCCGCAAGAAATATCCCCGAAGCGCTCTCCTGGGTGGGGAGGCTGCGGGGCGATATCGAAGAGACGGTCGAAAAGCAAAAGGGAAAGTTTACGGGGTGCGAAGTGATGTCGCGAACCCTTGGCGTTGTCGGCCTCGGCGCCGTCGGTGTCCAGGTGGCTAACGCAGCCGAAGACCTCGGTATGCGGGTGCTCGGCTACGATCCGTACATGACGGTGGATTCGGCGCATTCTCTGTCGAACACCATCCCGGTCTGTACGGATATGAGCGCCATGATCGCAGAGAGCGACTACGTGACCATCCACGTTCCTTTTATGAAAGAGACCGAAGGTCTTTTAAATAAAAAACACTTTCAGAAAGCCAAAGATGGCCTGTGCGTGCTGAACTTCGCCCGCAGCGGACTCGTCAACGAGCGCGACATCCTCGAACTTCTGGATACGGGAAAAGTCAGCAAATACATTACGGATTTTCCTTCGGAAAACATCCTCGGACATCCCGGCGTCCTCTGCTTTCCGCACCTGGGCGCCTGCACGGCCGAATCGGAGCTGAACTGCACGCGCATGGCTGCGACACAGCTGGCCGACTACATGGTCAACGGGAACATTACAAACTCGGTCAACCTTCCCGACTGCACGCTGGGGCCTCTGCGCACGGCGGCGCGCATCAGCATCCTGAACAAAAATATCGCCGGCATGCTCGGCATCATCACGGGGATACTCGCAGACATGCACATCAACATCAGCGATCTGATCAACAAGAGCAAGGGAGATATGGCTTACACGCTCATCGACATCGACAGTCCCGTCGACGAAGAGAAGCTGCGCCGTTCACTCGACTGCGAAGGGATCATCTCCGTGCGACTCCTGCTCCCCGAGTCCGAGAAGAGTCGCATTTAGCACGACACCTGCAACGATCGTATACCCGAGCAGGAAGAACCAGAACAGCAGCACGGTCACAGATGCAAATCCTCCGTAAATTGTCGCGGAAGATGACCCGCTCCCGTACATGATCTTCGCATACAGCGAATAGACCGCCGTGACGATTACCATGCCGCTGGCGGAAACAAGGCTCCCCGGAAGTATCCGGCGGAGCTGCATTTTTTCTGACGGTGCATTGTAAAACAGGTATAGAACCGATCCGTAGTACAGAGCAACCCCCAGCAGCCAGCGCACGGCATCCCAGAAAAACGAAGCCCACGCACCGAACGCATCCACGATCTGCATTACAAACGATCCGCCCGGAAGAAGGAGTGTCCAATTGAGTATCATGTCTCCGTACACGAGAATAATCAGGCCGAAAAGGAGTGAAAACAGCGTCAGCAAACTGTTTTTGACGGCCCGGATCCGATCGAGCACGACGTTGCTGCCTCTGGGTGAACCCGTGTAGGCGTAGTTGCTCAGGCGCATCACAGCGTACTGGACTTTGCTCGCGCCCCACAGAGCCGAAGCACCGAACACGATGCTGAAGCCGCCGGTGCTCGTCGTATCTAATAGAGTGCTGACCTGTCCGAGGCCCTGCTCGGACAGATAATTCCCCAGCAGGTTCTCCATCACAGCCGGGGTAATGGAAACGTACGCCAGCAACTGAATCAGCAAAATCACAGCCGGGGTGAGCGAGAACATGAAATAAAACGAAAGCTCTGCCGGTTTTCCGTGATAATACGGATCTGCATATCGCGCTTTGACCGCATATAGAATTGTTCTGATTCGTTCAATCTTCATGCGTCAATGCGTCCCGCAACTGTGCGAGCGCCCTGCTTCTCTGGCTGATGCGGTTTTTCTCTTCTGCCGACATCTCGGCAAACGACCGCTCCGATCCCTCCGGCGCAAACAGCGTATCGTATCCGAATCCGCCGCTGCCTCTCTCCTCGAACAGAATTCTCCCTTCGCATTCCCCCCGGACGACGAGGAGGCGTCCATCGGGATAAGCGAGCGCCACCGCGCTCACGTAGCGTCCCGTCCTTTCGGCTTCCGGAACATCGCGCATCGCTTCGAGGAGCTTCGCATTGTTTGCGCGCGTATCCGCCTCCGGTCCGGCGTAGCGTGCGGAATAGATACCCGGAGCCCCCGCAAGCGCATCGACGCACAGGCCAGAATCGTCGGCGAGCGCCGCAATTCCGGTCAGGCGGGTGACCTCTTCGGCTTTGAGCGTCGCGTTCTCTTCGAACGCGCTGCCGTTTTCCTCGACGTCCAGCGCATCGAGCCCCGCTTCGGACATCGAAACGATGCATACGCCTGCATCGGCCAGAATCTGCCGGATCTCCCGGATTTTATCTTTGTTGTGCGTCGCTGCGATGATTTTCATCTATCCCCTCCCGCAGATGTATGATACTATAATTTTGCTTTTTCTCCCGGATTACCCATGCTGGCAGGCACCCGGCCCGTCAGCGGAAAGGAACGTGCATCATGAAACGCATTCTCATAACCGGCGGCCCCACCAACGAATACATCGACGAAGTGATGAAAATCACGAATATGTCGACCGGCAGCCTCGCTCTGGATCTCGCGAAATGCGCCTCCGACGCGGGTTGCAGCGTCACGCTCATCGCAACGGCCAGCGTCGCCGGCACCGCACGCTTTGTTCAACATGCGCTCGATACCGATCCGGCCGTGCACACAGTGTCCATAGAGACGACACAGGATATGTACGATGCTCTCAAGGCCGCCGCTGAAGAGCCGAAGCCGTACGATGTCGTCATCCACACAGCGGCCGTCGGCGATTACACGCCGGAGTTTACGTTCCGCCTCGAAGACCTCGCACGCAGCCTTGCGCACGTCGCCTGCGAAAACCGGGATACAGACGAAGAACGCCTCGCAGAGACGTTCCTTCAAATCGCTGCCGATCCTCCCTACCGGGTCGACGACGACAGCAAGATCAGCAGCTACGAACCGCACCTGACGGTCAAGCTGACACTGACCCAAAAGCTCATCGCACAGCTGCGCGGCTGGTTCCCCGATGCCGTTCTCATCGGTTCCAAGCTCCTGGAGAATGTATCGAAACAGCACCTGGTCGACGTCGCACATGCGCTCTGCCTCAAAAACGATATGGATTTTATCATGGCCAACGACCTGGCCGAGCTGCGGGGCGGCAAACCGTACCGCTACCTCGTCGACCGGGACGGCGATACCGGCATTGCGCTTAACGCGCCGGATCAGCCGGCACTGCTCGACTACGCGCGGGACAACTGGTTTTAGTCTACTCCAGCGTATCGAGCAGACGCTTGATCCGCTCGGTGACCATGGCAAGCGCCACTTCGTTCCGCCCTCCTTCGGGGATGATGATGTCCGCATGCTTTTTACTGGGTTCCACAAACAGCTCGTGCATCACCTTAACCGTGCTCAGGTACTGCTCGATGACAGACTCCAGCGTGCGTCCTCTTTTTTTGACATCGCGCAGAATCCGGCGGATGATGCGCACATCGGCATCGGTGTCGATGTACAGCTTAATATCGAACAAATCGAGCAAATCCTGATTTTCGAAAATCAGAATCCCCTCCACGATGATTACTTTGGCCGGTTCGACACGCACGCTCTCCAGCGCGCGATTGTGGATCGTAAAATCGTAGACCGGCCGATCGATGCTCTCCCCCTGCCTCAGGCTTTCGATGTGGCTGACCATCAGGTCCGTGTCGAACGAATTCGGGTGGTCATAATTCAGGAGGCTGCGCTCTTCGTACGTCAAATCGTCGTGTGCCTTGTAATAGAAGTCATGGCTCAAAAGAGCTACAGCAGGGCCGAATTCCTCCTGAATTCTGCGGACCATGGTGCTCTTGCCCGACCCGGTACCGCCTGCGATTCCTATGACAATGCCTTCTTTACTCATAAACCTTCCTCCGCTGCAGTGCGGTTCTGCGCTTTGATATCATGCACTCTCTTCCGGAAGTTCTCCCTTCAGCGGGAGTTCGTAATCTCCTGTCCTCATCTCCTGCGTGACGGTCGAACCGAGATTCAGCACGCCCTTCTCGAGCTGCGCAACGGTGTTTTTAATTTCGACCATGCGCTCCGGCGTCAGCTCGCTGTGCATCGCCATGCTCGTATCGTACAGGACGCTCTCCAGCGCATCGTGGATGCGGGCGATCCGCGTGTGGACTTCCTGAACCTGCTCGTCGCTCACGAACTCCTTCTCCGGGATGGTCGCGGTCAGAGTGGTCACTTCGCTCAGCTCGTATTCGTCGTACCCGGTGACAACGGTGCAGTCCCACCCCAGCGTCTCCTTGACGTAGGCCGCGAAGTCGACTTTTGAATCGAGCTCGCCGTGAATCAGAAAGATGTCGTGCGGCTCCCGCTGAAAATGAGCCAGCCACGCCATGAGCGCACGCTGATCCGCGTGACCTGAGAATCCTTCAAGGTTATAAATTTGTGCCCGGACGCGCACGTTTTCGCCGAACAGCGTCACTTCCTCAGCTCCGTCGCGCAATCTTCGGCCGAGCGTCTCTTCGGCCTGATAGCCGACGAACACGATGCTCGCTTTCGGATTCCACAGGTTGTGCTTCAGGTGATGACGAATCCGCCCCGCTTCGCACATGCCGCTTGCCGATATGATGACCTTCGGAGTCGTGTCGATGTTGATCAGCCTCGACTCGTCCGTCGTCAGCGTAAAATGCAGGTTGGCAAAGTCGAGCGGATGGTCGCCTTTCAGCAGGTATTCGCGCGTCTCGCGGTCGAACACCTGCGCGTTTTTCTTAAATACTTCCGTCGCGGCGATCGCCATCGGGCTGTCCACGTAGACGTGGATGTCCTTGAGCATGTCCCGCTCCGGTGAGTCTCCGTCGTAAATCCGGTTCAGCTCGTAGATCAGCTCCTGCGTCCGGCCGACGGCAAACGACGGAATGACGACATTTCCGCCCCTGGAAGTCGTCTCCAGAATGATATCCAGAAGCCGTCGGATGCTCATGGCATTTTCTTCGTGGATGCGATTGCCGTACGTGCTCTCCATGACGACGTAATCCGCCTTTTTTATAAACACGGGATCGCGAAGAATCGGGCGGCCGTGCGCACCGATGTCGCCCGTAAACACGAGCTTCGAAGTGCGGTCACCTTCCCTGGTCCAAAGCTCCGTGATCGCCGAGCCCAGGATGTGACCGGCGTCGTTAAAGACGATTTTCATCTGGTCGTTGATGTCCACAAGCTGGTCGTACAGGATCGGGGTGACCTGCTTGAGCGCCACGAGGGCATCCTCGGTCGTGTAGAGCGGCTCAACCGGCTTGCGGCCGGCCCGCATGGCTTTTCTCGTCTTCCATTTCGCTTCCTGCTCGTGGATGTGTGCGCTGTCCAGCAGCATCACTTCCAGAAGATCGGCCGTAGCGTCCGTGCAGTAGATGCGACCCGTAAATCCCCGCTTACACAGCAGAGGAAGACGGCCGCAGTGGTCGATGTGCGCATGGCTGAGCACGACGCACTCAATTTCGGAGGGAACGAACGGAAACGGTTCGTAGTTCATGCGGTCCATGGCATCGCTTCCTTGAAACTGTCCGCAATCCAACAGAATCTGATGCCGGTCCGTCGTGATGAGAAAGCATGCGCCTGTGACGGACGTGGCCGCTCCGCAAAATTTAATCTTCATGGAGGCTCCTTCCGGATAACGCAAGGACCGGACAGCGCCGGCCCCTGCACAAACGATTATAGGATTTTACTGAGGAACTCTTTCGTTCTCGGATGCTTAGGCGCTGAAAAAATCTCCCCGGGCGTTCCTTCTTCCGTCACGATACCCTCGTCGATAAACAGGATGCGGTCCGCGACTTCCCGGGCAAAGCCCATCTCGTGCGTTACGATCAGAAGCGTCATGCCGCTGTGCGCCAGGTTCTTCATGACGTCGAGCACCTCGCCGACCATTTCGGGATCCAGTGCGGACGTCGGTTCGTCGAACAGCATCACCTCGGGCTCCATCGCCAGCGCTCTTGCGATCGCAACGCGCTGCTTCTGCCCGCCGGACAGCGATGACGGATACGAGGTCTCTTTGTCTGACAGCCCGACGGAGCGCAGCAGTTCTTTGGCGTGCTCTCTGGCTTCCGCCTCGGCGGTGCCCTTAACTCGAATCGGTCCGACTGCGACGTTATCCAGGACCGTCATGTGCGGGAACAGGTTGAAGTTCTGAAACACCATGCCGATTCTCTGTCGTACGGCGTTGATATTCTTTTCTGTGATTTCGTTTCCGTCGATGGAAATCGTACCGCTTGACGGCTCCTCCAGAAGATTGATGCACCGTAGAAATGTGCTCTTTCCGGAGCCCGAAGCGCCGATGATACACACGACTTCACCGTCGGAAAAAGTCTGCGTAATCCCCTTGAGCACTTCCAGCTCACCAAATTGCTTCTTTAAGTCTTTTACTTCGATCATATGTTTCGCTCCTGACTGTACGTAATAAAGCAATTATATACCAGTAAAGACCGGCCGTTCAACCTATTTCAGAAAAGTACTTGACAAATGCACTTTATCGAAGTAGAGTAATGCAATGCTAAATCAATAAAGCGTCCCTGGCACTGCCGGGCCGTCAAGCGAACAAAACAACAATATGATACAACAATACGATGGAGGACAAGGATATGAAAAGTAAAAGAGTATGGCTGTCGCTGTACACAGCCGTCATCGCGATAGCTCTATTTATTACCGGATGTGGAGGCACTCAGGGAAACGGAAACGGATCGGGTGCGGAAAACCGGCTGGAGGCCATCGTTGCACGGGGTTATCTCGAAGTGATTATGGAGCCCTACTTCGCACCGTTTGAATACATCGACCCGACGAAGGCGGGCGACGCGCAGTACGTGGGCTGCGATGTGGAAATCGCCAGAGCGATCGCCGACGATCTGGGCGTAGAACTTCGCATTATCCCGCTCGAATTCTCCGCCGTACTCGCCGGCATCACCGAAGGCAAATACGACCTGGCCATATCCGCGCTGGGCTATACGCCGGCACGCGCCGAGAACATGGAGATGTCCATCGGTTATTACATCTCCGAAGAGGGTGACGGATACGGCATGCTGATCCGGGAAGAAGACCTCGGAAAATATTCGGACGCCGCATCGTTTGCAGATGCTGTGCTCGTTGCGCAAAGCGGCTCGCTGCAGGAGATGTTCATCAACACCCAGATCCCGAAATATAAAGAGTTGAAGCTCGTTTCGGCCAGCACCGACGGATACCTGATGGTCAGCGAAGGCAAAGCGGACGCGGCGGCTGTGGCCATCGAAACGGCCGTTCTCTACGCGGCGGCTAACCCCGGGGTGACGGTCGCGGAGGGATTCCGCTTCGAAGAAGACGGAACGACCAACAGCACCAGAATCGGTATCCCGAAAGGCGAACTCGAGCTGAAAGAGCGGGTGGATTCCATCATCGAAGCGCTCATGAGCGAAGGTAAGATCATCGAGTGGTACAACGAGTACGCAGCGCACGCCGCAACTCTCGGCATATAGAGTCAGCGTAACGGCACGGAGGCTGAACAATGATCGCAGAAATCGCGGCACTTTGGAGAAAATATGACTACGTGTTCCTCAGAGGCCTGAAGGGCACGCTGTGGCTGGCGCTGATTACGCTGTTCTTCGGAACCGTGCTCGGCATGATCGTAGCGTTGATGCGGATGTCGAAGAATCGAGTTATCCAATTCGTGGTGAACATCTATATCGAAGTGCTCCGAGGCACGCCGATTCTGCTGCAGCTGTACTTTTTCTGGCTCGTGCTGCCAAAGGTTTCCCCCATCGTCCTGTCGGACACTGCCTGCATCATCATCGCGCTGATCGTCAACAGCTCCTCCTACATATCCGAAATCATCCGGGCAGGCGTCCAGGCGGTCGACAAAGGTCAGACCGAAGCGGCGAAGAGCCTCGGGATGAGCCCCGCCCTGACGCTCCGATATATTATCCTGCCGCAGGCCGTAAAGAATATTCTCCCTGCGCTGGGAAATCAGTTTATACTGACGGTAAAAGAAACGTCGCTTGCGTCCGTGTTCTTCGTCGGCGAGCTGATGACGGCGTACAAGAGCGTGCAGTCGGCCACATTCCTGTCGGTCTCCTCTCTTACGATTGCAGGTATCATCTATCTGATCGTTACCAGCACGCTATCCAGAGTCGTCGGCCTGTGCGAGAAGCGACTGTCGGTCAGCTCGTAGCCGGCAGGCGCCGCACCGGAGATGCACTCTATATTTCAGAAAGGAATCTACCATGAACGATCTCGAATTTGTCGTCGACCGCATAGAAAAGATTGCACCGAAAACCATCGGAATCAGCAGAAAAATCTGGGAATATGCAGAGCTGCCGTACGAAGAGTTCCGTTCGGCGGAGCTGCTGATCGATGCTCTAAAAGACGAAGGGTTCGACATAGAAACAGGTCTGGCCGGCATGCCAACCGCCTTTGCCGCCACCTGCGCGGTCGGAACAGGATCACCTGTAATCGGTATCCTGGGTGAATACGACGCTCTCGACGCGTTGAGCCAGGAGGCCGGAAAGCCCGAGCGCGCCCCGATTCGAGAAGGAGCGCCGGGACACGGGTGCGGGCACAACCTGCTCGGGGCCGGCAGCTTCGCCGCTGCGGTCGCGGTTAAAGACTATCTGATTCAAAACGGAAAAGACGGAACGGTCGTCTACTTCGGCTGTCCGGCCGAGGAAGGTGCGGGATCCAAGCAGTTTATGGCCCGGGCGGGCCTGTTCGACGATGTGGATTTTGCCTACACGTGGCACCCGGCCGACCGCAACGAAGTGTCCGGCAAGGGCAATGCCGCGATTATGGGTGCCGCATTTACGTTCAAGGGAATTGCATCCCACGCAGGCGGCGCGCCTCATCTGGGACGTTCTGCGCTGGATGCAGCCGAGCTGATGAGCGTCGGATCCAACTATCTGAGGGAGCACATGATCGACAAGGCGAGAATTCACTATGCCTACAGCGATGCGGGCGGCGTTTCGCCGAACGTGGTCCAGAGCTTTGCGAAAGTCAAATACGAAGTCCGCGCCCCTCAGGTCAGCGACATGAACGAGCTGTTCGCTCGCGTCGTCAACGTGGCCGCCGGGGCGGCTCTCATGACGGAGACGGAGATGGACTACGAGATCACGATGGCCTTCTCCGACTACACGCCCAACAAAGTGCTTGCACAGGTGGCCAGCGACTGCTTTGAAGAAATCGGTCCGACGGTATGGGACGAAGATGACCAGGCGCTGGCGGCCTCCTTCCTGGCGCACTACAACAAAGCCACCCTCGCTTCCATCCGCCATGACATGGTCAGGGAATTCGGGAAGAACAGCGATTCAACCATGTGGCGCGCGCCGCTGGATACCAAGTTCCGCCCGTTCGATCCAAACGACGACGACTACGATTCCGGGTCTACAGACGTGGGAGATGTCGGCTATGCCACGCCGACGCTGAACGTCAACGTGGCTACAGCGTGCTTCGGAACCGTGTGGCATTCGTGGCAGACGACGGCTCAGATGAACAGTTCACTCGGCGAGAAGGGCATGCTCACCGCAGCAAAAGTGCTGGCGCTCGCCTGCATCAGGACCGCCGATAACCCGAAGATCATCGCGGAAGCCAGAGAAGAATGGCTGGAGAAGACCGGCGGTGTATACGTCTGCCCCCTGCCCGAAGACGTGGTGCCGCCCATCGGCAAATACTGATGCGCATACCTTAGTCAAATACGAATGTACTTAACGGCGACAAATGCGGATATGTAACCAGGGCACTTTATTTCTACAGTGCCCGTTTTCTTCTTGATATCCTACTGATGTCGTAGTATTATCGTCTCGGAGGTATATTATGAACATCACAACAAAGGGTCGATACGCGCTTCGCATCATGCTGGATATCGCCCAGCAGGAAACGGACCGCTACATATCCGTCAAAGAAATTGCCGAGCGACAGGATATCTCTGCAAAATACCTCGAAGCCATCGCCTCTACGCTCAACAAAGCCGGCCTCCTGGTCAGCTCCCGTGGAAAGTACGGCGGCTATCGCCTGGCAAAGGATCCAAAGGACTACACTATCGGGTCCATCCTCAAGCAGATCGAAATGAAAATCTACTCGGTCCCCTGCTTAAAGGGGCAGCACATCGGATGCAACAAAGCAGACAGCTGCGAAACGCTGCCGCTGTGGCAGCTTTTGGACGGCCGGGTCGACGAAGTGCTCGAAGGCGTTACCCTCGACGACCTGCTGCAGGGGCACCTCCCGCCGGTCGAGTTGGAAAAGAAAACTTTTGCATAATCCTATTGACATAGTAGGATATATAAAGCATAATGAATCGTAGAATGTTTTACGGTACGAAAGGAGTCATAGAATGCAAGTCTATGCCGACAACGCAGCAACAACCAAAGTCAGTCAGACAGCGATCGACGCCATGCTGCCCTGCCTTACGGAAACCTACGGAAATCCCTCGAGCGTGCACCGGTTTGGCCGGGCGGCGCACGAGATGCTGGAAAATGCACGCGGTATCATCGCCGACTGTCTCAATGCGGATGCGCGCGAGCTTACCTTTACATCGGGAGGAAGCGAAGCGGACAACCAGGCGCTGATTTCAGCTGCAGCTGCAGGAGAAAGAAAAGGAAAGAAGCACATCATCTCCACTGCGTTTGAACACCATGCCATCCTCCACACGCTGGATAAGCTGGAAAAGCAGGGATTCGAGATCGAACTGCTGCCGGTCTACAGCGACGGCATCGTTCACGTCGAAGATGTCGCCGCAGCCATCCGCGAAGATACAGCGCTCGTTACGATTATGTACGCGAACAACGAAATCGGCACGATCCAGCCGATTGCGGAGATCGGTGCGCTGTGCAGAGATCGAAATGTCCTGTTCCATACGGATGCGGTGCAGGCGGGCGGTCACATAAAAATCGACGTAAAAGAGCAGAACATCGACATGCTTACGCTGTCGGGTCATAAATTCCACGCGCCCAAAGGCTCCGGCGTTTTGTACGTGCGGGCCGGGAGCGTACCGCTTGCGAACGTCATCGAAGGCGGCGCACAGGAACGCGGCAAGCGTGGAGGCACGGAAAACATCCCCGGCATCGTCGCTATGGCCGCCGCATTCAAAGAGAGCTGCGACAATCTCGACGCGAATGTAGCCAGAGTAACGGCTTTGCGCGACCGGGTCATCGCGGGCCTGGAGCAGATTCCCGAATCCATCTTAAACGGTCACCGCACGCAGCGGCTTCCCGGGAACATCAACTTCTGCTTCAGAGGCATCGAAGGAGAAGCACTGCTGCTGCTGCTGGATCACGAAGGCATCGCCGCCTCGTCGGGCTCAGCCTGCACATCGGGATCGCTCGATCCGAGCCATGTGCTTTTGTCCATCGGTCTGGCCCACGAAGTCGCGCATGGATCGCTCCGCCTTTCGCTGAGCGAATACAACACCGAAGAAGAAGTCGACCACATCCTGACGGTTGTCCCCTCCGTCGTCGAACGGCTCCGGGCAATGTCACCGGTGTGGGAATCCATACAGAAAGGAGCGTAACGCCATGGCCACGAACTATAGCGACCTTGTGATGGATCACTTTACCAATCCACGCAATATGGGAGAAATACCTGACGCAGACGGCGTCGGTGAAGTCGGTAACATGAAGTGCGGCGATATCATGCGCATGTATCTGAAGATCAAAGACGATGTCGTGGAAGACGTTAAATTTAAGACATTCGGCTGCGGCGCAGCGGTAGCGACGAGCTCCATGGCCACCGAGCTGATCAAAGGCAAACCTTTGAGCGAGGTCGTCCACCTTACAAACGATGCGGTCGTCGAAGCGCTCGGCGGACTGCCCCCTGTTAAGATCCACTGTTCCGTTCTCGCCGAAGAGGCGGTCAAAGCCGCCCTGTACGATTACTACACGAAAAACGAACTGCCGCTGCCCGAGGGCATCGAAGCGCCGTGTGACGGCGACTGCGCCCACTGCTGCGGACGCTAACGCAAACCGCACCCCGGACAGGAGCGAACCAAAACCTTCTCTCCCGTCCGGGGTTTTCTTTTGCAAAAAATCTTGAAATCCGGCCATTCCTGTGCTATGTTATGAGTTGCGTATGTGCGGGTGTGGTTCAATGGCAGAACGTGGCCTTCCCAAGGCTAAAGCGAGGGTTCGATTCCCTTCACCCGCTCCATCGACCCAACCCTTTGCAGGTGTTGCGGCTCCGGCCGCGGCATCTGCGTTTTTATTTGGGAAGCAAAAGATGCGTCTCGCCTTCCGGCGAATAGACTCTCTGCGACATAGAGACTATTCTCTGTGTCTTTCTACATCAAAGCGCTCGATGCGATAAGGCTCTTCGGGATCAATACCCGCTTTTTGCAATGCAATCGCCAGCTGCTTTTCTACGGTGTCGATGCCTTCCAGATCCGGCAGTAGCAATCCTTTCCTCCCTCCGAACGAGACGATGATGCCGTAGCGAAGCGGATTGAGATCCTGCTCGCCGGCGGCCGGCTCGGGAAGCGAAAGAACATCGACGCTGTATTCCAGTTTAGAAAGTTCCTTTTCGCGAACCGGAAGAAAGCGCGGATCCTCCGTCCCTGCGCTCACCGCATTGCGGATAATCTCTTCAGCCAGGCTGTCCCTGGTCGGCGTAATCGTCCCGATGCAGCCGCGCAGCTGGTCACCGATTTTGAGCGTCACAAACGCCCCGCCCCGCTGGCCGGTCAGATCAGGCGGGAGTCCTTCCGGCATCGAAAGCCGTCGTCCGGTACGCACATAGTGTTCCAGCGATCGCTTCGCAAGGGAAATATACGGATCGTCGCCTTTCCGAACAATATGAAATGCCGCTACCATGTATCCCACGCCGAACGGCGCTTCGTACGACCATTCTTCCGGGCGGAACGCATGACCGTCGAGCGCGCCGGTGAGAATCTGAATCGGTCGGAGTCCACACTCGGCTGCCTTGCGGGTAAAGTCTTCGTCGAGTGAGAAAAATCGCTCCACATCGCTCTGCTGTACAGCATGCCTGATAATCCGGTCGAATTCAACGCCCTCGGAGGACAGCCCGTACGGCCCTTCTTCGCTCAGCTTGTGCGACAGATCCGCACTCGCGATAAACACATATGAACGGCCCAGCTCCTCTGCGGCCCGGTCTATGCAGCGCCCCAGGTTGCGGTGAGCCTGAGGTGAGAGATCCGAAATAGATAAGCGTACCACGGGAATATCGCGCCCCAGTGCATTGATAAAATACAGCGGTATCATCAGCGCGTGATCCAGCGATTTGCCTCTTTGCGCCGGCTCCGTCACCAGTGCGAGCCCTTCTTTCTTTGCCAGGCTGAAAATCCTGTCGATCAGTTCGCTGTCCCACCTCGCGCGGATCCGGACTGCCGGGGCTCCAAAGTCGGCAAAGCTCCCTTCGCCTTCCGTTCCCGCAGGAAGCACAAAAGCATCGGCGTACGCAGCCGCGTGCGGTGTCGCGATGACCAGCACATCCGGCTTTAGGCCGCGGATCTGTTCGGCAAATCGCTTGTATGAATCGATCGTGCGTTGGATCGTTTTCTGCCTGCCGCCGCCGACCTCCGGTATGATTAGAGGCGGATGAGGCACGATGAATGCTCCTTTTAGCATAGCATTTTCTCCTTTCTTCATCACCTCAGTACGTTTCCTTTTCGCAACCATCGCAGCGCGTTATTTCTTCGTCATCACCTCAGCACATTTCCCACGAGGATTCTACGCAACCCCGCCTCTCTTCCCCACCGTTCGGCATCGTGAATCGTCTCGATCGGCGTCGGCGGCCGGTCCGCGAGATTCCAGGACGGGAAGAAGCGACTGATATGCCAGGGAACCTGAGCACCGAGCTCGGTGGCGATGAACGCAGCAATTTGACGCAGCTGCGATTCGTCGTCGTTGACTCCCGGCACGATCAGCGTCGTGACTTCCACATGAACACCGGCCCGGTGCAGAGTTCGGATGGTTTCGAGCACCGGTGCAAGGCGCCCGTCACAATAGCGGCGGTAGACGCCATCGTCAAACGTTTTCAGATCCACATTGGCGGCATCCAAGTACGGCAGCAACTCTTCGAGCGCCTGAGACGTCATGAATCCGTTCGTCACCCAAATATTGGCAAGGCCGGTGCTTTTCGCCTTGATCATGATGTCGAGTGCATATTCAATAAATACAGTGGGTTCGGAATACGTATACGAAATGGACCGGCATCCCCATTCGAAGGCTTTTCGGACGTGGTCGGGCGGAGTGATGCGAGCACCCCGAATCGCAGCGTCTTCGCTGTGTATCCGCTGGGAGATCTCCCAGTTCTGACACCAGGCGCATCGCATGTTGCAGCCCTCGGCTGCAAGCGAATACGTCTTGGTGCCGGGCATAAAGTCGTGCAGCGGCTTCTTTTCGATGGGATCTGCCGCCACGGAAATCGTCTTTCCGTAGTTGAGGCTGTACAGACGGCCTCCCTCATTTTCCCTCACTCCGCAACGGCCGCGGCGGCCGTCGGGAATGATGCACCGGTGATGGCACAGATCGCAGGCCACCCGGCCTTCGGACAGTTGCCGGTAGAACATAGCTTCTCTCATGCGTTCACCTCCTGTCGCTTACTCGTATTTTATCATCATATGGGCTTTGTTACAAATTTAAATACATCTGCGGCCGGCTGCCCGAAGCATCTGCGATTCGCGTTTTTTATGGCAAAATTTTCGATTGTGTGTGGATTTCTGCAAATTGCACGAGTCGTGCAGTATGAAGTATCAGTAATTAGCGATTTTTATGACAAAATTTTCGTTTATGAGTGAACTTCTATGAGTAGAAAGCGAGATACTAGACACTTTCAGCAAAAGTGTCTAGTATCTCTCCAAAATGGGAATCGGATTCACTCAAGACTGGCTTTTTTGTCATTAAAATGCCGATTCCCATTTTTCGGCCGACCCCATCCTCCCCAACGGCCGATCAGACCCGCGCGCGTTCCTCAGAGACATGGAGAAATAGGTAGCCATTGTGCAAATTTCGGACTTATTCCAAATAGGTATGGCTAAGCGGGTGCCTGCTGTGCAAATTCTGGACCTATTTAAGATTAATCACGAAAACTTTAAAATAAGTCCAGATTTTGCACGTTAAGTCCTGGTTTATGCTGTTTTGTCGAAATAACTCAGATTTCTGCTCATCGGATAACCGTTTTAACAGACGGTGGAACTTATGTGTTCCTCATAGGCACAATGCAGATGGATGAAGGAACAAGCGTGTTCCGCTTTCCTAATTTATCGGCCGAAAGAGGAACACAGACGGCCGAATGGAGACACGCGCGTTCCTCATGGGCACAATGCAGGCAGCAGAAGGAACAAGCGCGTTCCTTTTCAAATTCCGATTGACAGTGCATACCCGCATAACTATAATGAACTTGTATATACAAGCTACAACCAAAGGAGGTTTCCGTGCTGTTCTTATCCGTCGATTTTGGCACCTCTTCCATCAAGATTTCCATTGTGGATGAGAATTTAAAGCAACTGCAGACCGCAAAAGAAGACTATCCTTACATCTTGCTTCCGGGCGAAAAAGTCGAAATTGATCCGGATGAGCTTTTCGCATCGCTGTCCCGCGCCGCCGGTAAACTGGATGCCGGACTTATGAGTCAAATCGATATGCTGTGTTACTGCACGTTTTCCCCGTCACCCGTTCTGATGCGGGAAGACGGCACGCTCGCCTATCCGAACATCGTCACGCACATGGACCGGCGCAGCCGCGCGCAGACCGATACGATTCTGGCAAAAGTCGGGAAAGATGAATTTTTAAATATCACGGGCTTTTATCCGTTTGCCGGCGGTGCAGGCGTCATGACCCTGCTGTGGTTTATGGAAAACGAGCCGGCCGTCCTCCGCGACGTCGCCTGCTTCGGTCACCTGCCGACTTACATCCACCACAAGTTGACGGGCTGCTGGATGACCGACCTGGTCAACGCGTCCATGATGGGGTTGTACGATACGGTCACCCAGTCGGGGTGGTCGGAAGAGCTTTTGGAAAAGCTTGACATTCCCTCCGCATGGCTCACCGACATCCGACAGCCAGGCACCGCATTCGGGACGCTGCAGAAGGACATGGCTGACGCACTGGGTGTGCGCGAGGGAATTCCCGTCGCCGTCGGCACAAACGATATGGCCTCGGCGCAGGCCGGTGCAGGAAACTTTGAACCCGGTTGCATCATGGATACGGCGGGTTCGAGTGACATGGTCAGCATTCTGACGGACCAACCGGTCGTCCACCCGCGCTACTACCTCAGAAACTCCGCCATCCCCGGACTCTGGCAGATCTACGCCACGACGGCAGGCGGCTTCGCGCTGGACTGGTTTTACGGGCAGTTCTGCCGGGAGATGGAGGCCAATACGTTCTACGGCGCATACATGGAAGAAGTGATCGACGGATGGGTCGAAGAAAAAGAAGTCAGCTTCGATCCCTATCTGACCGGCGACCGACAGTCGCTGGAAAAGCGCGCGGGTGCCTGGCGCGGCCTTACGCTTTCAGCTACGCGGGAAGAGATGCTGGCCGCGATGCTGCGCAGCATGAACCGCGTGCTATACGAAACCATCGAAGAGGCCAGGAAACTGCAATCGCTTAAACCGGTCATTCAGATTGCAGGCGGCATGTCGGATGAAAAGTTTATTCGTTTAAAGACGCGGGAGATCCCCGGATTCCGGTTCGAAGTCGTGGATAATTGCTCCATCTTAGGGAACGTTGCGCTTGCGCTTCGCTTTATGCAGCAGTAAGCACACCCGGCAATCTTCGCTTTATGCAGCAGTAGGCACACCCGGCAATCTTCGCTTTTTGCAGCAGTAGGCGCACCCGTAATTCTTTGCTATTTTGCATCAGCAGGTGCGCCCGTTCATCTTCGCTTTCGGCAGCAATATACATGCCCGGTTATTATCACCTTACACGAACGATGGCGTGCGCTGCTATCCAACCACTCAAGGGAGGTCACCATGTCATTTCAAAACACCTACACCGAAGCGCTGGCCGCAGCCCGGCAACGTGGAGAGGCGCTGCCCGCGTTCAACATCTTTAATCAGCAGTCGCTGCGGGGCATTGCAGCGGCTTCCAGAGAAGCTGATAAGCCGGTTATCCTGCAGCTGTCGACCGGTGTCGTCAAGCGCATCGGCGCAGCACCCCTGTTTGCGATGATCGCAGCCGAAGCCGGTCACCAGGCGATCCCCCTGCACCTCCACCTCGACCACTGCAAAGATCTCGATATAGCCCGCGCCTGCGTCGACAGCGGATGGACCTCGGTCATGGTGGACTTTTCTCACCTCTCCCTGGCGGAAAACATCGCCGACACTAAAATCATCGTCGAGTATGCGCATGCGAGGAACGTTGCGGTCGAAGGCGAAGTCGGAGTGATCGCGGGCGTCGAAGACGACATCGCAAGCGATGTCCAAAAGCTCGCAAGCTTCGAAGAGACCATGCACTACATCCGGGAGACCGGCGTCGATGCCGTCGCACCGGCCTGCGGGACCGCGCACGGGACCTACAAGAGCGAACCCTGCCTCAACTACGATCTGATCCGGCAGCTGGGTGAAACGACCGAAACGGCCCTCGTGCTCCACGGCGGCACGGGGCTTTCCAACGAACAGTTCTGGGAGATGATCGACTGCGGCATCGCAAAGATCAACCTGTCCACCGTGCTCAAGGAAACGTGGTACGACACGCTGACGAACTATCTCCCCGGCCACAACGTATCTTCCCCCATGAATATCGACATCGCCGCAGAAGACGCTTTTCGGGATGTCGCACTGTCGTTTATCCGACTGTTTTCCAAAGACGGACGCGGCTGAGCAGCAAGCGACTGGTTGCTGCAATCAATGAAAAAAGCATCGTGCGAGCGACTGCGGCAAGAACGAATGCTGAGCAGCTGCCCAAGAAGAAAAAGGAGGAACAGCATGCCATTATCGATGGACTATCAAGCAAACTATCCGTGCGATATGCACGCCCACACCACGAACTCCGACGGCAACGATACGTATCCCGAGCTGATCGACGCGGCGGTCCGCGCCGGCGTGCGCGTACTCGCCGTTGCAGACCACGACGTCCTTCCGATCCTGGAGATCGACGGCCGAAGCACCGTAGACGATGCGCTTTCACGCGGCCTCGTACTCCTGCCCGGGTGCGAATTTTCGTGCGAGACCTACATCGAAGACTGTCACGTGAAGATCATCGGCGGAGACTGGAACAATGCCGGCATACGGAAAATCATCGACGAAATCGCTGCGAGCAAATCTAATTCATATCTGGAGCTTCTGGAAATCTTAAGGAGCCGGAACATGCCCATCGACCTCGATGAGCTGCTGGAATTCGGAAACCCCATCCAGGTAGAAGATCTGCAAAAGAAACGCATCTTCGAGTTTATGGCTCACAAGGGGTACACGAAAGACTGGACAAGCGCAAAGCTCCTCGTGCGGAACGACCCGGAACTCGCTGTCAAGCGGAAGAAGCCGTCGGCGTTTTCCGTGATCCGGGCCGCGCGCGCCTCGGGCGGCGTCGTGTCGCTTGCGCACCCCTACCTGATGGACGCTCACGTGGAATTCGACGGGCAGATGATTGGCCGGACCGAATGGATCGACCGGATGATTGCAGAAGGACTGCAGGGCATCGAAGCCAGCTATACGTACGACAAAACGACGACGAGCGAACCGATGAGCAAACAGGAAATGGAGGATGCCATCCGCCGCGATTACGCCGGACGGCTGTTCATCGACGGCGGCTCGGATTACCACGCCGACCACAAAAAGGGCATCGAGCACCCCAGATATCTGGGCGAATGCGGTCTGAGCCGGGAGGAATTTATGCAGACGCCGTACGCCGCCCTTCTGACGCCGGAGCAGCTGGCTGTGTTCGATGAGCCGGAGAGCTGACGATGAATGCGCCACACAAACCAGCTCGACCGCATAACACACCGGCCGCAAGCGACGCCCGCCTGGCGGGATCTGCCCGAACCGGCGAAATCAACGTGATTACGCTCGACCGGACGAGTTCCGTCCCGCTATACCGCCAGCTCGAAACCGTGCTCAGAGAGCGGATTGCACTGGGCGAGTGGAGCGAAGGAGACCGCTTCCCCTCCGAAAACGAGCTGTGCAGCCTGACCGGCCTCAGCCGCATGACCGTTCGCAGCGTTGTCAACGAGCTCGTAAACGAAGGAATCCTTTTTCGCATACAAGGAAAAGGCACGTATGTTGCACCGCAAAAGCTGCACATGGGTTCGACAGCGTATGCCGGCATCCGCGAACAGCTCGAGCGCATGGGCCTGCCCACGCAGACGCGCCTTGCAGCGTTCCGCCGCACGAAAGCCGGAGCGAAAGCCGGCCGCATGCTGGGAATCAAACCCGATGCACATGTTCAATATATCGAACGTCTGCGGATCATCGGCGATCAACCGGTCAGCATCCACCGCTCGTACCTGCCGCAAAACCTGGTGCCGAACCTGGACCGCTACGACCTGGAAGGCCGCCAGCTGTGCCACATCCTGCAGGAGCACTACGGCCTGCGCGCCCGGTTCAGCACGCAGACGCTGGAATCCGTGAGCGCCCAGCCCGGCGAAGCGGCAATGCTCAGCATCCAGAAGGGGGATCCCGTTTTACTTCTCGAAGAGATCAACCGACTGGAAAACCGGTCGATCTTCGAGTTTACTCAGATCGTTTTCCGGGGCGATCTCGTTAAGCTTCAGTTCGATTACGAAATCGACTGACGGCAGAGTCCGTCCGGATCGAAGGAGAAAAAGATGCATAATAAAAAGCTGAAAGGAATCTTTGTTCCCGCCGCCACGGCATTTGACGCAAACGGCGACGTGGATCCCGTCCGGCTTGTCGAGAATTACAGAGCCTGGCAGCGCACTGCAATCCGCGGCCTGATGATCCTCGGAACAAACGGCGAATGCAAACAGCTGACGGACCGCGAATCGTTGCTCGTCGTGGAAACAGCCGCGCAGGCACGGCAACCGGATAAGACGCTCATCGTCGGCGCAGGCCGGGAATCACTGCATGCGACGCTTGCATTCATCGACCTGCTGGCTCCGCATGCAGAGCGCATCGACTACCTGTCCGTGATGACGCCCCACTTTTTCGCGAAGCTCATGACCGACGATGCGCTGTACGGCTACTACTGCGCCGTAGCGGATCGCAGCCCGGTCCCCGTGCTCCTGTATATGGCGCCGGCATACGCAAACGGTGTAGCGATTTCCGCCGATCTCGCCTGCAGGCTTGCCGACCATCCAAACATCGCAGGCATCAAGGATACATCGGCGAACAGCATGGAGGCGCTCATGACCCGCCTGTCCGGGCGGGAAGATTTTACGGTGCTCGCAGGGTCCGTCAGCAACCTGATGACCTGTCTGCGCATGGGAGGCTCGGGCGGCGTCGTGTCGGCGGCCAACTACTTTCCGGATGAATGCGCGCACATCGCAAACCTCTATCTCGCGGGCGATGCCGAGGCATCCGCCCAGGCATACGGCGAGCTGATGCCGCTCATCCGGAATACCGGCGGGTCAAAAGGCATCGCGAGCCTCAAGGCGTGCATGCACCTGTTAGGCTACGAAGCCGGAGCGCCGCGGCTCCCCGTCCTGCCGCTGTCGCAGGCTGAACTCGACAACATGCGAAACCATCTGCGCGAAGCAGGAAAAATATAGCACCCGATGTCACACACAAGGAGGAAAATATGGCAGTTAAACTGAGCGCCCAGGAGCAGGCGATGCTCCGGGGCGAGCTGGGACCGGCCAAGAAGCTGGCTCTCGAAAAAATCATCCGATACGCGGAGATACTGGGCGCCGGTGAGCTCGTTACGATCACGAAGGCGCATCTGGACTGCGGCGTGCCCAACTCCTATCTGGGCGACCTGTACGAATACAACGAAGTGTTTACAAAGCGCTTTTTAGATCCGACCGGCGAAGTCAAGCTGACCGAAGAAGACGGCTTCTGGGAAGACCTGTACATCCAGGACGACGTAACGCCCTGCGATCATCATCAATGGGAAATCGTCAACCAGCCCAAAGAGCTGTTCGACGGGAATCAGGCGCTGCTCCAGCAGGCCTCGGGCTGCGGCGTCTGCCTGGCAAGCACGTGCGCACCGTACCTGACCGGCTGGCTTCCGCTGCGCGACGAGTATTTTGTGACGGTGGAGTCCAGCAACGTGCTGTTCTGCAACTCGATCCTCGGCGCCCGGGGCAACGGAGGCGGAAGCGCGACGACATTTCTCTCCTGTGTGTGCGGACGAACGCCGAAAGCGGCCCTTCATCTGGATGAAAACCGCCTGGGAACCCACGTGTTCAACGTGCAGTGCAAAACGGAGACCAAGCAGGACTGGGATATGCTCGGCTACGCCATCGGCAAGCGGCTCGACCAGGACGCCATTCCCATCGTCGCAGGCGACTTTAAAAACCCGGATCTGACGCGCCTCAAGTCGTTCTTCACGACGCTGGCGACGACGAGCGGTGTGGAGATGTGCCACTTTGTCGGCTTCTCACCTGAAGCGCCGACGCTGGAAGCGGCGCTGGGATGCAAAGAACCCAAAGCCGTATTTGACATTACGCAGGACATCGTGGACGGATACCGCAAGGGATTGTCGCACCCCGAATCCGGCCCGGTGGATCTGCTGCAGATCGGCTGCCCGCACTGCACGATCGACGAAATCCGCAGGCTGGCGCGCTACATGAAAGGCAAAAAGGTAAAGGAAGGCGTCCGCCTGTTTATCGAAACGACGTATCCTATTTTATATATGGCACAAACGTCGGGATATGCTAAAATATTGGAAGAAGCCGGAGCACACATGATGACGAGCGGGTGCATCAACACGATCCGCTTTATGACGGAGGGCGTCAAGGGAGTCGGCCTGTCAGCCGGAAAGCTTGCACACTATCAGAAGAGCGAACTCGATGTCCCGGTGTACTACGGGACGGACGAAGAGGTCCTCGATGCGGCTGTCGCAGGATACTGGGAGGTGAAGTAGCATGAGAAAAAACACCGTAATCCGTGCGCGCGGCGCAATGGGACCCACCGTCGAAGGCACGGTGATGGTCTGTCCTAACAGCATCCAGGGGTGGTACGGAATCGATGTTAAAACCGGCGTCATCACCGAAAAGGGACATGTCCACGAAGGAGAGAGCATCGCCGGGAAGATACTCGTGATGCCCTGCGCAAGAGGCTCGCTCGGCTGGTCGAACTACTTCCACAACGCGTTCCTCAACGGCGTCGGCCCGATTGGCTATGTGTTTACGCGCATGGACTCCAAGTGCGCCACGACCATCCTGTCCACCGAAACACCCTGTGTGGCCGACTTCGACCTCGAACAGTGGGATCCCTGCAAAGACCTCAGGGACGGCGACTACGTGCGCCTGAACGGAGACACCGGGGAAATCACCATCCTACAGCCGGCAGACTGATGTCAAAGGAGGCATGAACATGCAACAAACAGGAACTGTCCGCATCCCGGACGGAAAAAAGCTCGCCGTAAACCTCGGGTTCGACTTCGATGCTTTCTCCGTCTGGATGGAAACGTTTAAGCAACCGAGTCAGGCATACCTCTCCAGGGGAGAATACGGTGCAGAAGTCTGCGTGCCGAGAATTCTGAAGCTGCTCGACAAGTACGGACTGACCGCCGGGTTCTGCATTCCGGGTCACACGGCGGATTCGTATCCCGGCGTGTGTAAGGACATCGTCGCCGCCGGACACGAAGTGATGCACCACGGCTACGTGCACGAAGACCCGACCCACCTGCCCTACGAGGAGGAGGATGCCATCCTGGCCAAGGGGATCGAGGCGCTTGACCGCATCGGCGTGCGGCCGTTGGGATATCGCTCGCCGGGATTTGACCTGAGCGAAAACACGCTGAAGCTGCTCGAAAAGCACGGCATCCTGTACGACTCCAGCTTGATGGGCAACGATTTTTATCCCTATCACCCCCGCGTGTGCGAGGCGAACTTCGACAAAGGCAACCGCTACGTCGAAACGTCGAGCATCGTAGAGATGCCGGTTACGTGGTATCTCGATGACTTTCCTCATTTCGAATTTATCGGATCGCGCACCGGCATGAAGCCGCAGAGCCAGGTGTTCGAGATCTGGAAGACATATTTCGACTACGGAATCGAACACGCTCCAAACGGGATGATGACGCTCACGATGCACCCGCAGGTCATCGGGCGCCCGCATCTGATCACCATGCTCGAAGAGCTGATCAATTACATGCTCGAGCACGGTGCCTGGTTCGCAACGCTGCACGACATCTATCAGAACACGACTTTCTAAGCAAAAGGCGGATGGATTTTCGCATTGCACGCATGTAAAGACAGGTCGTGCAAACTGTGTAATGCATATAGGGAAACAAACGGATGCACCGGGTTTCAGTGCATCCGTTTATTTTCGATTTAGATATTAGATTCGGCCGACACAAATCCGGCCGCCTAAAGCGTTGCTCTAGTCTTTTATTTCGGCGATCTGCTCCAGCAGATCTTCGATCGTCTTGTTGCGCTCGGCAATCTCCTTGCACATTTCGTTGACGACGCTGTCGAGCTCTTCGCCCGCCAGGAAGCGATCCATAAAGTGTTCGCCGATCTTTTGTAAAATGTCGCCGATCTCATTCTTTTCTCTACCGATTTTGGCCTTCAGCTTCGTGATTTCCACCGCTTCGCCGGCCTTTTCCTTCGCGTCTTTTGCGACGCTGCTCAGCTTTTCTAAAAATGCCATGGTATCCCTCCTTGTTCCTATGTTTGATTCTGCAGGTGCAGTTGATTCCAACAACGTTTCGCCTATTATAGCCCAAGGGCCTGCCGCATGCAAGATGCAAATATGCGCTTTACACGCTCCGACAGACTGTATTTCTCATATATTCCTCAATATTTGCAAGCACCTTGTCCGTAAGCCGCTCGTTCGCTTTCGTACTCGCGCCGGAGCCCGGCGGCCCTTTTCGAACAGCGTTCGGATAGTTCAGGATGTCCGGATCGCCGGCTGCTTCGAGCGAATCGCAGAAGAAGTAGTGTTCCGGATCTGCAGCCAGCCATTTTTTGAGCGCTTCCGTGTCGTGACCCGGCCCGATCGATGTGTTGAACAGCATTTTTTTGCCCGTCATGACGGCAAACTCCGCTTCGCCGAGCAGGATCGTGTTCTTGTTGAGTCCGAGGCAGATGATGTCGCTGTCGCGCAGCAAATCGTGCAGGGGACGAAAATGCATGCCTTTTGCTTCCTTGTCCGGCTTTACGCTCCGGGCAAAATACGAAATCTCCGCACCGAGCAGCTGCAGCGCGTCGGCGATCATGCTTCCGGTCGTGCCCATGCCGACCATGCCGGCCTTTTTATCCGTCAGCTCGTGCGGATAATCGTCCCAGCGGAGCGGGCCGTAGCCGTGCAGCAGACCGATGGCTTCGTACAGCACGTATTCCACGACGCCGTTGTCTCCGTAGTCCCGAATGCCGGTCACTTCAATTCCGTTGGCTCGCGCGTACGGAATATCCACGTTCGCCGACTCTTCGGAATACAGGCTGCAGCACATGCCGATGTATCGAAGATCCGGATTGCCCGAAAGCGCCTGCTCTGTATATTTTCCCCGGTGTCCGGTTAGAATCGCGTCAGCTCCTTCGATGCGGAGCCTGATTTCTTCGACCGACTGCGGAACGTCTTCGTACAGAATCACTTCGCCCGCTATCGCCCGAAGGCGCTCAATGCCGTACGGCAGCAGGCCCACGGGCTCCGTCACGACCAGTTTCGTAAACATATCCTTTCCCCTTCCATAATTACAGCGTTTTTTACAGTATATCGCGGGCGACATTGACGGTCAAATGCAGCAGGACCGCAATTGTCCACGTTCGTCAGCGGCCGGTTGAAACTCCGCCGAATCCTATGGTATATTTTTGTTAGACTCAGCGGGTTTCCATTTGCGTCGCCCGCATCCGACAAACCTATAACGACGGAGGTGGATTGCATGAACACAGATATTTTACGTCAATGGCGCTACTACGAAGCGACGGAGGATATCCGCAGCTTCGGCGTCACACGGGATCAGTTCCTGGCAGGCAAGATCATCGGATTCATCGCTGTGCCGGACGCTCTGCCTAAACCCCCGGGCCACATCGCCAATCCCTACTCGTTCCCCTTTCCCGTGCGCTACAGCCTGGCGGAAGGAATCCGGGATGGCGAAACTCACACAGACGAAGAGATCATCCGGGTGCTCCAAAAGACGGCCATACAACTCGAACGCGACGGCGTGCGCGTCATCTCCACGACGTACGGACCGTTTGCCCGCTTTCAACGCGAAGTGTCCGACTCCGTCAGCGTGCCGGTCTATCTCTCCCCGATTACGCAGATTCCCTGGATCAAAGTATGCCTTAAAAAGTCGGAAAAAATTGCGATTCTCTGTGACGACCAGAGCCGCCTGACGCCGGAACTGCTGCGCGCATGCCATGTAGATCCGGCCGATCTGGAGCGCTGTGTGCTCTGTGATGTATGGGATATCCCGGCGCTTGCGCGCGCAAGAGAGGCGGGTGACCGCTACAACTACACGGAAGTTCAGGAAGCCGTCGCAGCCTTTACGGAGAAAATCTGCGAAAGCGATCCGTCGATTGCCGCAATCCTTTTCGAATCGCTCCGCTTCCCTTCGTTTGCCAGAGACATACAGGCTGCTGTCAGCCTGCCGGTGTACGATGCCGTTACCATGCTGAAATATGCCGCCAAGGGCTGCTGTCGCAGGCAGTTCGAAGGCTTTGTTTAGGAGGAGAACGACATGACGATTAAAAGACAGTGGGGCTACGTGGGCCCCGACACGAAACTGGGCGAAATCTACGGTCACAAGGACTCCTACATGGCCGCACAGCCGCTTGGTTTTCTGACGATTACAGGATCGTGGCTGCCGAAACCGCCCGGCCACATCTCGAACTCCGGCTCGTTCGATTTCCCCGTCCGCTATTACTGCATCGAAGGCGGCAATCAAAAGACGATCCACTCGGGCGATATGAGCATTCTGGACGTGCTGATCGAAGCGGCGAAACAGGCCGAAGCGGACGGCTGCAGAGCCATCTGCGGCGACTGCGGATACTTCGGTAACTTCCAGGCTCCGATTGCAGAAGCGGTCAACATCCCCGCTTATCTGTCGAGCGTCGTGCAGGTGCCCTGGGTACGCGCCGGGCTTCGCGGCGATCAAAAAGTCGGCCTGATCTGTGCAGACCGGCCGAACCTGACTGTCAATACGTTTTTATCCTGCGGTATGACGGAAGCGGACTACGACAGCTGCGTCATCTACGGAGGAAACGAATACCCCATCTTCGACGGGCTGCGGTTTTCGCCGGGCCGCTACGACTGCGAAGAGCTGAAGCAGGAAATCCTCAACATCGCCAAGAAAATGATGTACAGCCACCCTGAAGTCGGTGCGATCATCATCGAGTGCACGGATATTCCCCCGTTTTCGCACGCCGTCATGGAAGACCTGAACATTCCGGTGTACGACGCCATCACATTCCTGCAGTTCGTGCACGACGCCGTGTGCCAGATGCCGTATTACGGGTTTTTATAGGCGGAGGACCGCCTGCTTGCGGCCAACGACCTTCCCCGTCGCGTCTTTAATATCCGAAGAGAACGATTCGTCGAGCCGGCGGAGCACGGCTTCCGTCACCTCTTCGGTTGAGGCCTGCCCGCCGAGATCCGGCGTGCGGTGGGTTCCTTCGTCGAGTACGGCTTCGATGGCTTCGACGATGCGCATCCCCCACTGCTGGTAACCCAGATGGTCCAGCATCTGCGCCGCCGACCAGATGGAGGCCATCGGGTTGGCCAGTCCCTTCCCAGCGATATCCGGCGCTGATCCGTGCACGGGCTCGAACATGGACGGATACTGCTTTTCCGGATTCAGATTAGCCCCTGCGGCAAGCCCCATGCCTCCGGCAATCGCTGCGCCGAGGTCCGTCAGGATATCTCCGAACAAATTGGAGCACACGACGACACCGAAGCGCTCCGGCTCGCGCACCATAAACATGGCCGCCGCATCTACGAGCAGCGCTTTCGTTTCCACATCCGGGTATTCTTCTGCCAGATCCCGGAAGACTGCATCCCAGAATACCATGCTGTAATTTAGCGCATTTGCTTTGCTGATGCTCGTAAGCGTCCGGCCCTCGGATCTTGCAAGCTCAAACGCATAGCGCATCACCCGCTCGCAGCCTTCTCTGGTAAACACGGCGGTCTGCTCCGCGCGCTCCGCCTCGCCGGCGGAAGAAACGCTTTCTCCGCCCGAGGTAAAACTCCCCGCACCCGCATACTCTCCTTCCGTATTTTCCCGGACGAAGATCATGTCGATCTGTTCCCGGCTCACACCTTCCAGCGGACAAGGTGCACCCTTCAGAAGGCGAACAGGCCGAAGGTTAACATACTGGTTAAACCCCTGCCGGATAGCGAGCAACAGGCCGTGCAGCGACACGTGATCCGGCACGGAGGGAGATCCCACAGCGCCGAGCAGGATCGCATCGTACCTGCGCAGAATATCGAGCCCGTCTTCCGGCATCATGCGACCGGTCTCCAGATAATAATCGCAGCCCCACGGATACGCGTCGAATGTAAACGATAGCGAACCGTCCAGCGCTGCGATGTGTTCAAGGATGCGGCAGGCCGCTCCGGTTACCTCCGGGCCGACGCCGTCTCCGCCGATGGTTGCAATGCGGTAGTTTTGTGCTGTTTTCATTGTGTCCTCTCTTTCGTGCATCGCATCCATTATACGCCGGTGACCCGGGTGCGTAAAGGCAAACGTCGCAGCGGTACTGCACAAATAGCGCGCCGCCAAATGATGCACAGTATCATCAAAACCGTGAGATTGTAGTACAATATCGCCAAAGAAAACCTTGTAACCCCGGGAGGTACACCCATGACCGCACAGGCGATTCAAAACTATCTTCAGAGCCACCACACTGAGATGATGTCGCTGCTGGAGCGACTCGTACGCATCGACAACCGAAGTACAAATAAAACCGGCGTCGATGAAATCGGCTGGATTCTGCAACACGAATACGAAAAGCTCGGCTTTGTTGCCGAACAGTTCTCGCAGGAAATGTGGGGTGACAGTGCCATTTTGAGGCGCAACGCACCCGGCCGCAGAGTTCTGCTCATCTGCCATCTTGATTCTGTCTTTCCGGCGGCTATGCTCGAACAGCCTCCGCTGTTTCGCACGGAAGGCAACCTCGCCTATGGGCCCGGTGTCGTGGACATGAAAGCCTGCCTCGTCGGCTGCCTGTATGCTGTCTCAGCACTTCTGCATGCCGGCGTACCCGTTCCGGCTCTGTCTGTGCTCCTCGCCGGCGACGAAGAGCTCGGCAGCGTGTCCATCACTGATCAGATCGTTTCGGAAGGCCAACGGTCGGACTTCTGCCTCGTCACGGAAGGTGCGAGACCGGGCATGGCGGTCGTAATCGAGCGCAAGGGGCTTGCGAACGTCAACATCCGATGCGAAGGCAGGGGCGCGCACGCAGGCAACGAACCCGAAAAAGGCATCAACGCTTTGATGGCGATGTGCGGCGTTTTGCCCGAAATCGCAGCGCTCAACCACCCGGACGACGAACGGTACAGCCTTGTGTCGCAGATGAAGGCGGGTGAAGCGCCGAACGTCGTGCCCAAAGAAGCAACCGCTTATGTGGATCTTCGCTTTTCGAGCATGGAGGGGTTTGAGCATTTGAAGGGATGCATCGATGCCATCCTGGCGAATCCGAGACCGGACGGCGCAAAATTTTTCTGGGAAACAAAATTGATTAAACCGCCCATGACACCCGTCCCGGGCTTCGACGAACTGCTCAACGCCGTCATTCAAAGCGGCGAGGAACTCGGCATTCCCTACGCGTGGGTCAAAGCCGGCGGCATCACGGACGGAAACACCGTCGCCTCTGTCGGTACGCCGACCATCGACGGCATGGGGCCGGTAGGCGGCATGATGTGCTCCGAATTCGAATTCCTGGAGATCGATACAATGGTCCCTTGCGCCGCACGGCTCGCACTTACGATTAGCAAGCTTGTGTAACACGCGGCGAACCAAAAACTTTTGCGTTGTTCTTGAAAACCCGATGCTTGTCTGCTATACTGAATTCCGTTGCAGCTCGCTGCAGAGTGTGCGCCCGTAGCTCAGCTGGATAGAGCGTTAGACTCCGACTCTAAAGGCCACAGGTTCGACTCCTGCCGGGCGTACCATTTTTTTAAAACGCAAAACACGGCGTTTAGCAGACAAAATTCATCTCAATACAGTTGTGCGGAAGTGGCTCAGGGGTAGAGCATCGCCTTGCCAAGGCGAGGGTCGCGAGTTCGAATCTCGTCTTCCGCTCCAACGTCCGGGTGTGGCGCAGATTGGTAGCGTGCTTGACTGGGGGTCAAGAGGCCGCAGGTTCAAATCCTGTCACTCGGACCATTACGAGTGTTCTTACAGCATTTGAGAAGTCGGTAGCTTCTCAAATGCTAAACACTCAAAGATTTACGATTTTTTGAGATTGGGAGTAGCTTAGTGCTACTCCTTTTCTCGTTTGTATCAAGACTTCCGGCTGTGAAAGTGGCAACACGTTAGGTATTTCTATGGAGCCGACGCAGTTGTAATGTATTTTGAGCTTTTGAACGTGTACGCCGTCTATCTTCTCGGCCTGATACACTTCGATGTAGTCCACAAGCTCATTTAACATTCGCTGCGTCAATTTTTTTGCGCGGGTGTACTTGCGTACTTTGGAGATAAACATATCCGTAGACATGGATTTGTCGGTTTCCTTGTCAATCTCCATTTGCAAGGTTTTTACCCGCCCTGCAATCTCGGCCTGTTCCGCTTCGTACTTAGCAGACATTTTTGAAAACCGCTCGTCGGTGAGCTTCCCGCTTACATTATCCTCATAAATCCGTTCAAACAGGTTATCAAGCTCCGCGTCGCGCTTCTGCAAATCTTTAAGCTCCCGACGCAATGCTTCCCGCTCCGTTACTATGTTCTGCTGAGATTGCCCGATTGCCGCCTTGACAAAATCATTTTCGTACCGGCTTGCAAACTGCGTCAGGCGGCGTACCTCGCCAAGCACAACCTGTTCCAGAAAGTCAACACGCACATAATGCGTACTTGTGCAAGTGCCGCGATTGCCCTTGTAGTTGGAGCAGTTGAAATATCTGATTTCCGGGTTCTTCTGATTGAAGTGATACCACAAGTTTTTTCCGCAATCGGCGCACCGCAAAAGGCCGGAAAACATATTCTTTTCGCCCTCGTTGGTAACGCGCTTTCGCACCTTGCCACGCTTTTGTTGTACCTGTTCCCATATCCCACGGTCAATAATGGGGTCGTGAACGTCCTTGAAAACCGCCCAATTTTCCTCGCTGTTAGGTAGTCGCTCTTTGTGCTTAAACGATTTGGAATAGGTCTTAAAGTTGATAACGTCCCCGCAATACTCCTGCAAAGACAGGATTTTGACGACGCTTGAACTATTCCATTTGTGCGGTATTCGGTCAGTCACTTTGCCGGGACGCTTCACGCCTTTGCTGCGCCAGTAGAACATGGGTGTTAGGATTTTATCGGCAGACAGGGCAGCGGCGATTTGCTCCGTTCCATAGCCGTCCAGCGTCATGCTATACACCCGGCGCACCACGGCTGCGGCTTCCTCGTCCACTATCCAGCGTTTGGGATTGTCCGGGGCTTTTGTGTACCCGTAGGGCGGCGGTGAAAGTGGTTCCCCGGCGTTGCCCCGCACCCTGTTTGACAGGCGGCGTTTTTTTGAAATGTCGCGGGCGTATTGCTCGTTCGCCCAATTCCGCAGAAATATAAACTCGTCGTCACCCTCGGCAGTGTCGATACTATCACCCACGGATACAAGGCGTATTTCATGCTCCGGCAAAAAATCATCAATCAGCTTGTCGGCTTCTGTCCGATTGCGGTATAGCCGGGATAAATCCTTGACGAACAAAGCGGACGCATACCCCTGTTCCAGTTTGGCGAGCATATCCTGAAAGCCGGGACGTTTGGAAATCACGCCGGTTATACCGTCGTCCATGAAGATAATTAAAACGGTATAGCCGTACTCTTGTGCTAACTGCGTCAAGAGCTTAATTTGATTTTGTATGCTGTAACTTTCGGCTTCTAAATCGTCCTCACGGGAAATCCGTACATAGATAAAAGCGATTTTGGCCCGGTCTTTCTTGCTGTACCGTAGCCCTGTATCTGTGGCATAGTAGATTTTGGCTTTGCTATTCGACTGTTGCACAAGCCCTCCTTTCCGGCAGCCGAATAGACAACATTCCCTATGAATATTGTACCATATCAGACTACCAAAAGTCACGGCAGAAATCCTATTTAGTCGGTGTTTCTACGTCAGATTGAATAAGGCGCAAAAGGACTGTACCGATAGTTTCCTTTGCGCCATCTTTGAAAAGAGGTTCGACAATAAATGTCTTGCCCTGTATGGTATAGGTTCGGGTATCCTCGAAAGGATTTTGCCCGGACACTTCGGGCGTAGTTTCTTTGGATTTGCCCATGACAAAGCCCCTTTCATTGAATAGAATAAATTAAAAAAGCTCAATCGGACGGTTGCGGGCGCAACCTCACGGGACTTTCACCCCTGCGTGGTTCTCACGCAGCCCTACTCATTGCCTGCGACGCTTTGAACGCTCGGACTGTGACTGTAAGGGAGT
>Ga0172382_10001124_pt1 | contig 48576 bp, 44 predicted proteins | sample Leawel138RmetaG_FD_122245 | JGI IMG/M metagenome (GOLD analysis project Ga0172382, IMG submission 122245) | Leachate microbial communities from a municipal landfill in Southern Ontario, Canada - Leachate well 138R metaG | ecosystem: Engineered > Solid waste > Landfill > Unclassified | place... | reverse complement strand
TATTTACCAATTACTTTAGTTAATGCTCATCATTTTCCCTGAGCCTCCGACTTAGTATCTTTTATTTGTCGTTATATATTATTCCCTTATTTTAAGAAAATTGCGACTTCTATTCTACACATAATACAGAGTAAATTTAATTAATTTATATCTTAATATACTGTCCAATGTTCGGGGGAATTATGGTGATTGATGACTCTGATAAAGATTTCAATAAATTTACTTAATATCAATCACCTGTTTTATCGTATTATAAAAAGCTTGATAAAACGAAGAATCTTGTGCGTACAATTTGTACAATTCTAATTCTTGCTTTCTTTGTTGCGCCATCACATCATCTAATATTTTTTTCAAGGCTAATTCTCTATTTTGCTCGTCGGAATTCTGTGCGACCTTCGCATCAAAATCAGGATGCGACTGTACAGATTTACTCAGCGAAATAAACTTTACACGTTGGTCTTCTGGGGTGGCTTCCCAGCCTTGAAACCATCGCTCATTAAAACCGCTAATAATCGATTCAAGTTCGTCTTTTTCTTCTACGCCGTGTGCTCCTCTGGCGTTAGGGTTCTGCGGTTTTAGTTCTGTTTCCTCATCTTCTAAGGTGATTGAAACATTCAATTTTGTTCTTTCTAATCCGTAAGTGGAAAGATCAACAGACTCAAGTAATTCATCCAGCAAATCTGCTTGCTTGTCTTTGACTACCATTTTAGGAATTAGAAATTTCAAAAACCAAAACAGTTTTTCCCAAGCTAAAATTTCATAAGGCAATATTGCAGCAACTTGTCCATAAATTTTCACAAACTGCTTTGCTTTAATTTTATAATCGGCTTTTTGCTTATCATCTAAATCCAATTCATCTGTAAAACGCTTTGCCGCTATATCAATAATTGGACTTAATTGTTGTGCATCAGCACTTTTGAAATACTTCTCATTAAAATCATCTACCTCGGTCTGCTCGTAAACTCCCGAATCGTCTAAACTGTCTTTCAGCTCGTGAAGGACATTAATATCAGTTGCCCCACTCAGGCTGGTTGCTGTATAAAATGGATCAAAAGATTTTTGAATATCTTCAATAGCATTAAAGAAATCTAAGACGAACAAATCTTCTGTTTTTTTATTCAATTTATTAGCAGAGCGATTTAGCCGCGACAAAGTTTGTACTGCCAGTACACCTTGCAGTTTTTTATCTACATACATTGCCGAGAGTTTTGACTGATCAAATCCTGTCAAGTATTTGTTCGCTACTACCAGCATTCTGTATTCGTCTTCGTCAAATTTATCTTTGGTTTCACTTTCCGAAAAACCATTCATTTGAGCTTCGGTGTATTTGATGCCACCAATTTCTTTTTCACCCGAAAAGGCAATCACAATTTTAAAGGGATTTCCTCGCTTAGCCAATAGCTGACTCAAAGCCTGATAATAACGGATAGCAGATTCGATACTTTGCGTCACTACCATTGCTTTGGCTTTACCGTTGAGCTTTTTCTGATTGACTACAGCACTGGTAAAATGATCCAACATAATTTCGGCTTTGGTACCGATGGTCTGTTGGTGCTTTTCTACATAGGCTTTCAGTTTTTTCTGCGCTTTGGAAGTATCAAATAATGGATTGTCTTCGATTGATTTCTCTAGCTCGTAATAACTTCTGTATGTTGTATAATTTGCCAATACATCCAGAATAAACCCTTCTTCAATTGCCTGTTTCATTGAGTACAAATGAAAGGGTTTAAAGGATCCATCTTCTTGTAAATTACCAAATTTTTCTAAAGTTGAGTTTTTGGGCGTTGCAGTAAAAGCAAAGTAAGAAGCGTTTTTGGTCATTTTTCTTGCTTGCATTGCATTTAACATCATGTCCTGATAATCTTCTGCATCTGTATCCTCACCTTTGTTTCCTATGGCTTCATTTAGTTTGTCTGCCGATGTTCCAGACTGCGAACTGTGTGCTTCGTCGATGATTACCGCAAACTGCTTGTTACTCATATCGGCAATGCCATCAATGATAAATGGGAATTTCTGAATCGTGGTGATAATTATGCGTTTGCCACTTTCTATAGCAGATTTCAAATCAGATGATTTATAAGCGGGAGCGACGATATTTTTAACTTCAGAGAACTCCTTGATATTATCCCGAAGCTGTTTGTCCAACAACCTACGGTCGGTTACGACAATTACCGAATCAAATAAAGGCTGTTTCATCGGTTTATTTCCTGCCGCTACTTCATTTTCGGGATAAGCTTCTATTAATTGATAAGCTAGCCAAGTAATTGAATTAGATTTACCCGAACCGGCACTGTGCTGGATAAGATAGGTTTTTCCTGCTCCGTTTCGTGCTGTGTCTTTCAGCAATCTACGCACTACATCTAGCTGATGATAACGAGGAAAAAACAAAGTTTTCTTGCTCAAAGCATCATTTTCTCCTCCATCAAAGCGAACAAAATGCTGAATGATATTGGCTATACTTTCTCTCTTTAAAATATCTTGCCAAAAATAGGCAGTCTTATGACCCAATGGATTCGTTGGGTTGCCTTTACCATAATTATCTCCTAAATTAAAAGGCAAAAAGAAAGTCTTAGTGCCATCCAGTTTGGTGGTCATGTAAATTTCATCGGTATCTATAGCAAAATGAACGATACATCTTCCAAAGTTTAACAGTGGTTGCGTAATATCTCGTTTAAACTTATACTGATTAATACCATGAACTTTCGCATTCTGTCCTGTCCAATGATTTTTTAGCTCAATGGTGGAAATCGGAATACCGTTGATAAAAATCACCATATCAATTTCCTCTAAAGGATTAGATGCGGAATACCGCAATTGTCTGGTTACGCTGAACTGGTTTTGCTCAAAGTTAGCTTTGATCTGCTGACTGCTGTTTTGTAATGGAGCTACATAAAACAAAGTAAAATGTGCATCATCTACCGCTAAACCTTTACGTAACAAACGCAGAATGCCGTATTTTTTGACCAACTTGTCATAACGATCGAGGATTTTTATTTTCCAGTCGCTTTGGCGTTGTAGTTTTTCAAGTTCGTCTTTTTGGGTACTTTCCAAAAAATTCCAAAAACGTGCTTCGTCCAAAGCATATTTGGGATTAAAATCAGCTGGATAGCCTACTTGATATCCTTGCCCACCGTAAGCTTCGGCAAGCTCTGCTATAATTCCGTTTTTTATATATTCGGTCGAAATGCCACACAATGCTTTTTCTATGGCAATTTCTAAGGCTTGTTCGTTAGTTTGTGATGGCATAAAGATTACATTTGTTCAAATTTTTTATGAGCTTTTTTTATGTCTTCGTTTTGATTAGAATTGGATTTTTGCTCAATGCTTATTAAATTAACAGAATCATTAAGTTCATTAAAATATACTCTAAGAGCAACAGGAGTATATACTCTTAGTTCCATTATTTTATGGCTAAAATTACTTTGTGTTACGTCTTTAACAATTTTGGTATCTGGGAAAAAAGGAGTTTTTAGATTCCTATCCTTCGCTTTCTTGAATTCATCTATTATGGAGTTTTGAATATTGTCTGCTAAATCAACAAACTCTTTTTCAAAAGTATTTGAGAATTTAAAATTAGGAATTAGAGTTTTTAATTTTTCCAAATTTGTGGAATGATAATATATCCAATTTAAATATTTTTCATTATCACTAATTTTTTTAACTTCCATAAATTCATTCTTTGAAAAATCGATTCCCAAAAATCCATTTACATTACATTCGCAATAACGAAAAGCTGCTTCTTCGGTATTTACATAATCGGGTTCGCAATCAGACAATTGTTCAATGTATTTAACTACAAGTTGTTCTATTTGTCCACTGTTTTCAAATAATTTAGAATAATTGCTAATGTAATAAACCGAAGAATGTTTTCTGAAATAATGGCTTTCATATCTTTGAATTGCATTTAGCTTTTGCATTCCATCTAAAAAGGTTTGAAAATCGCTAATTTCAATCGCTTCATTTAAAAGAAAAAAATTACTCATCCTCTTCTAATTTTAAAAAGTTGAGCAAAATCAACTTGGGTTTGATCAAAAAAGCCTTTTGGCCACGATGACAGTTCTCCAAGTTTATTAATCGAAATTGATTCTAACTTTGGTTGCAGTTTCGGTTGTTCGTGACTAAAAAAGTTTATAGTTACGTCTTCATTATTAATTTCACCTGTCGCACAAGATATTTGAACACCATTAATAAAATGATCACTATGAGTTTCTACAATAACCTTTACACCTGCCTTTGCTATCATTGATAGAAACCTTCCTATTTTTGATTGAGCTGAGGGATGTAAATGAGCTTCAGGATTTTCAACGATTAAATAACTTCCTCTTCTGGCAATAAGTCCACTTACTATTATAGGAAGAACATAACTAATTCCAAAACCTATATTTGTTGCTATAGAACTTTCACCACTAGTATAACCATTATCAATTCTAATCTGAGCTGACAAGGTATTAATATCATAAGACGCACTTACCGAAACACCTGGCATTATTTCATCTAGCCATGCGTTTACTTGTTGTTCTAATCTTTTATTATTCGTTTTGTTATTCCTTCTGTTTTCTTCTACCTCAAATTTGTAATTGAAATTGGTGTCACCAATTAATTGTGCTACATATTCTCCTTTGAATCCTGTATTTGGAAAATCAAAAAAGGTAATATCTTGTCTTACTCTAGGTCCTACTCGCTCAGCATTCAAGTAATAAAATTCTTGAAGGAATAAAGAGGTCAAGCTTTTACTAACATTTAGTGTATTTTCTAATTTATCTGGTTTCAACCATAGTAAGTTATCTGAATCACTGATATATGAAACTCCGAACTTTTCAGAATCTTTTTCTATCGCAAATTTTAATTGATTGGACTTAAAATTTCTTGGGATGATTTCTTCACTGTTACCTAAAGACAGACAATAAGAACCATTCAATTCTACATTTAGCCCATTAATTGCTTCATAATTATATTGGTTAACAGGACTTCCTTCCCACCTAGAACAATGCTCAATAGTTCTTCTCAAAAAAAGCAAGGATTGAATTACTGTACTTTTTCCATTACCATTTGCACCAGCTAATATTGTAAGTTGATTCAAAGGAACTTTTATTTCATTAAAACACTTGAAGTTTTCGACACTTAATAACTCCATAACTAAATTTTTAAATTATTATTAATTATCGTAGAAACTTTATCAAAAACATATAAAAGATTGTTTCGTCCATTTGTACCATATGATAAAAAATTTAAGAATTCATGATCTTCATCAATATTTTTTGCAAGTGGAATCAGCAAAGCTTTTTCAGGATTTAACTTGCAAACACTTTCATGGTTATAATTCGACAACAATACTGAACAACTTACAAACAAAGCTTTATTGATTAATTGCTTATAAGCATTTGGTTCTAGATCATGAGGACGAACTTTTCTAAAAGCAAATCTACTTCCAAATAAATACTCTGCATTTTTCATGGAATTATAAAACAAGGTAACATACTTTTCTAAATCATTCTTTGGTAATTTAGAAAGCTCTTCGGTTAAATCGTCCAAAGATGAATCCATATAGCCAGTGTATTCATAAATATTTCCTTTGTTCTCTATAAACCTTGAAAATAGTATAAAACGCAAAGCTAATTCCTGATCGTCCATTCTAGTTGGTTTTATACTGAAATCTGTTGCTGATTTAAACTCAGATAAAGTCACCATTTCATTTATAACCTCACGAAGACTTGTTCCAGCTAAACAGTTTCTTATCTCTTGATTGTTTAGTGGCTTTCCCCCTGTGTTAATTCTTCTAAATATATCATACTTTACTTTCGGAGGGGATGAAGGATCAATAACATTCACCGAAAATTGAGTTTGGTTGAACCAACGTAAGTATTTAGCATCCAAACCAACTTTTTTTCCTTCACTTTGATAGTATCTTCCACCACAACTATTTTCCAGATATTCTAAATTGCGAAGAGCGAATTTATTATCCATAAATTCTTTTATAGTTGTTAATCTTTGTAATCCATCAACAATAGTAATTCTACCCTCGTTATCTTCGGAAAAATAGAACATTGGTAACGGTATTCTCAATAATATAGATTCTATTAATCTAGATTTTTGTGCACTATTCCAAACAAAGTGTCTTTGAAAATCTGGTGATAAATCAATATCATTATCATCTATCATGTCTGATATAAGTCGCAAGCTAAAAGGTTTGGCATGAACTTTTATCTTTTCTGGATCAAAAGGGCTATGCTCTTCTGAAAAATCTAACTCTGTATTTTCAGTACCTGATTGCTCAGATTCAATAATTTCTAACAGAATCTTGTCTAATTTTGAAGATAAAACTATATCCTCATCAGAAATTAATTCATTCTTTTCAACAACTATAAATCTGTTATTTTCAATTTTAGCTTTAAGCCAAATTTTGTTTTCTTCATCTATAAAATCGTAATTATTATCCAACACTTTAGAAGGATTTACGAATTTTGATTCATTTTCAATTGTAATCAGTTCTAATATCATGAATATCTGCTTTATAAATTAATTTTCACCTTCCCCGTCACCACATTATCTATCAGTACCATTTTAAACTCCTTTAGCTTTTCTATTTCCTGCTCTTTAATAGAAATGGCTTTGGCTATTTTTTCAAGATTAATATCTAAGAAACTTGAAATTGCAATTTGCTCTTCAAAAGGAGGCTTCCAAATCCATAATTCTTTTAAAATTGACTGAGTAATGCTAAAAACCTTTACTCCTTTCATTTTAGTCCTAACTTGATTTCTAAAATTTAGAGAATCAAATTCATAAGCAAAGAAACGTGAGTTAATCAAACTCTTAGGTCTTGCAATCACTGTATGATAACCAGCAAAGGTTATTTCGTCACTATTTAAATATGTGAAGTTCCCTGAACCTTCTAAATCTTCCGAAGTATCTGCAAAAATAAAATCACCATTATTTAGCAATGAATTTGGATTGGTCTGCAAGTAATCTTCGGGCACAAATTTCAAAGGATGAATACTTGGATTTACTTCGAAACCATATTTAGAGTGAATCTCACCATAATTGACACAAGGAATACCTTCATCGGTTAAATTCTCTTTAGTAATGGTAAGTCCTTTACTTAAATTGAAATCAAATCTTAACTTCCTCACCTCCCAATGCTCCGGTATTTCTCCAATCCAATCCACATTGCTGTCTTTCATCGGTACGGTAGCATCCAAACCCTTGGTTACGGCTTGCTGTATCAGGATTTGTCGGCGTTCTTTCAGCAGTTCTATTTCTTTTTGCTTGATGCCAATCAGTTGGTCTATCTTGGTGGTTTTATCATCGAGAAATTGGGCAATGGTTTGTTGTTCTTCTAATGATGGAAAAATTAAGTAAACTCTTTTTAATTGAGGCCAATATAAATTTCGTTGTATTGTTCCAACACCTTTTGAACACAGTAAATAATGTGTAACAAAACTCCTATTCCGAAGTAAGTAATTTAAAAATCTAAAATCAAAATTATTTTTTACTGCTAGAACGATGTATGCTGGGCTAACAATACCTCTGTTAAATGAGACACCCACAGAACCTCTCCAAGCCTGTTGATTATTTAATACAAAATCACCTTCTTCCACAAGTTGATATTTTGATAAATCTTCACTTGTTACATTTGTTCGCTTTTCACCTACATCAGAAAACCTTATTACGCCTTTATCCAGATAAACAGAAAGTAATTCTTCATTCTTGTTATTAATAATAGATTTTAAGGAAAAAACCGAAGAAAATGGTTCTTGAAACCAACCTTCAGGAATTTCGCCAATCCAATCTACACCGCTGTCTTTATAGGCTTCGTATCTTTTCATCTGCTAAAAATTTAGAATTTCTGCCAACAATCCATCACCTTCTTTTTCCAGTGCCAAAATATCCTGAGTTACTTCATCCAAAGAACGCAATGGGGCAGGCTTGTAAAAATATTTGTTGAAGCTTAGCTCATAGCCTATCTTTACGCTGTCTAGCGCCATCCAACTTTCTTCTACATAAGGTTTTACTTCACGCAAATAGTATTCCTGTATATTGTCTTTCAACGGAATGCTTTCGCTGTCGCGCAAATCACTTTCGGTTTCGTAAATGATGTATTCGCCTTTCTTATCAGTAGGGTAATAACCATAATACGGCAAATCTTTTTCGGTACAGCCCAAAAAAGCCAATAAATCCTCTAGCTTTTGTCCGCTGAGTTTTTCAGTTTTCTTGATGACTTTATCAGCTGTTTCATCATACCAGCTTACGGCATCGAAGATTTGTTTCTTTTCAGAGGCCGAGAGTTTGGTTTTATCTTGTTTCAGCACTTCATCTACTTTTGCAGTGAAACTATTGAAGTTGGTAAACTCGTCTGTTCCCAACACTTCCATCAGTCGCACCGCAGTCTGGTACAGTTCTTCCTGCTTCTGCCAGGTTTCTTTTTTCAGAAAAGCAGTCAGTTGTTTGGCGTTGATGTTCAGTTCGTGTTTGTCGATATAGTCGGAAATGGCTTTTTTGTGTTTTTCCAATCCACTGTACACTTCCATTGCGTAAGTTTCAAAAAGATACTTTGAAAACTCGGGTTGTGCTTTATCCCATTTCAACACTTCTATTTTTTCTGTAGTAAACTGAGCTTTCAGTCGCTTCGGTCTTTCGATATTGATTTTATAATAGCCAAAATCTGCATTGTCAAAAACTTTACTTGCCAGTTTTTGTTCTCCCTCTTTCTCCATTTCATTCAACTCCAGATAGCAGTTCACAATTTCGCTGATGTGCGTTTTGCTGAGTTCACAGTTTTTATTCCCCAAATTCTTGCGCAGTTTCTGGTACATTTCGCTGGCATCTATCAGCTGAACTTTTCCTTTTCGTTGCGCAGGTTTATTGTTGGTTAAAATCCAGATATAGGTGGTAATACCGGTATTGTAAAAAATATTGTTCGGCAATTGGATGATTACATCCAATAAATCATTTTCTATAATATAACGACGAATATTACTTTCGCCACCACCAGCATCGCCAGTAAACAAGCTCGAACCGTTGTGTACCGAAGCAATACGACTTCCTATTTTATTTTTATCGGTCAAGACTTTCATTTTGTCCACCATTTCCATAAGGAACAGCAACTGCCCGTCACTTGAACGGGGTACAGCATCTACATCTTCTTCCTCGCCCCAATAGTTTTTCAGTTTTATTTTAAAACGGTTGTCAATAACCTCTTTTCCGTCTTTGATGTATTTCTGCTCACTCGCCCAGCTTTTTCCGTACGGTGGATTAGAGAGCATAAAGTCAAACTTTGTGCCTGCAAATTCATCGGTAGAAAGTGTAGAACCCACTTTGATATGCTCGGGATCTTTGCCCTTAATCATCATATCCGATTTACAAATGGCATAGGTTTCATCGTTTACCTCTTTTCCAAACAAGTACACATCGGTATTGGTAGCTTTGATTTCTCCCTCGGGATCGGTGATGAAATTTTCCGATTCGGTTAACATCCCGCCCGTTCCGCAAGCTGGGTCATAAATCGTAATCACTGATGGAATCTGGTTTTTAATCGGTTCAAAAACCATGTGCGTCATCAAATCAATCACTTCTCTTGGCGTGTAGTGTTCTCCTGCTTCTTCATTATTCTCCTCATTGAATTTACGGATCAACTCTTCAAACACATAACCCATTCCCAAATTGGTCAAAGCAGGAAGTTTTCTCCCTCCCGAATCCAGTTTTTCAAAAGGTGTCAGGTTTATATCCGGTGATGTGAATTTTTCTAATACATCCAGCAATACATCTTTATTAGCCATGTGCTTGATTTGTGCACGAAGCTTAAACATATTGATGATTTCCTGTACATTGGCACTAAAACCATTCAGGTATTCTTCAAAGTTTCCTAATAAAATCTGTTGACTATTGGTAGCATTAGCGTGCAGGCTTTGCAATGTCCACTCGCTGGTATTGTAGAAAACATATTTAGAAGCAGCGGTCATTCCTTTGTCATCCCACTCGGTAAACTTCATCGTATTTTTCTGGAATTCGACTTCTTCCAGAACGTGTTCTTTAGTCGGTTCAAGCAAAGCATCTAATCTTCGCAAAACAACCATTGGTAGAATTACATCCCTGTATTTTCCTCTTACGTAAACGTCTCTTAAACAATCATCAGCGATACTCCAGATAAAACTTACTAATTTATTATGTGTTTGGTGTGTCATTTTTTATCCTTTAATTCTAAAAAAGCCTAAATATACAAAACACCTATGCTTGGACTTCGTTTTTTCATGGCTTTTATTAGAATCACATCCACTTTTGAAAGTTTCTTCCAATCCGTATTGGCAACAAAATTTGGGTTTTCTATACTTTTCACACGAATCAACTGATCCACAATTATTTTCATAGTATTTAATTTTCCTCCTTTCTAAACTCCTCCCAAATCTCCACCCATTCGTCATAATAAGCATGCAATCCGTCAGAAGTATCGAAATAATGTCGGATGGGTTCATTGGGCAAAGAATGAATTTCCAATTTACCATTTTCTTCGTTGTGGTGAAGCTGGATGAGATTATCCAATTCAAAAACTAAGTAGCCGCCCGGCGAGGCAAACTCTCTGCGAATGGCTTTCACACGGGAAAAATCCACCGCTATGCCGCAATGTTCGATGATCATAAGTTGAGTTTTAAATTTGACTAAAATACAATAAAATCGTTCAGTTCAGAATAAGAAAAATCAGCTTCAATGCCTTTTTCCAATTCCTTTTGGTACAAATTTAACTTCTCACTTGGACAAAATATGTCGTTGTTAAGCCGATTATGGAAATTTCATTCGAATCAATTTCGGTAAATAAAGACCCAGACTAATTCCTCTCACAATAACGTAGAAAATAAACGAAATCCACAATCCACGGTTCCCGAAACAATCCGTCAGGATAAAACTTGCTCCTACAAAGAAAATTAGAGAAATAATCGAAGCATTCCGCATTTCACGGCTTTGGGTCGCCCCGATGAAAACACCGTCCAACTGAAAAGCCACAAAGGAAAACAGAATGTAAATCCCCGCAAAAAGCAAATGCCCCTTGGCGATGGCCTGAACTTCCCCGTCCTGGCTCAAAAGCGGAATGAAATAAGGCCCGAGCGCATAAAAGAAAAATCCCAGAAGAAAAGCCGTCACACCGGCGATGATGGTGGAATCCTTTAACTGAAATTTAAATTCCTTCAGGTTTTTCTCACCAATGGTTTTTCCGCTCAGCATCTCCATCACATAGGCATATCCGTCCAGAAAGAAAGCCGATAGCGAAACGAACTGAAGCAAAACATGATTGGCCGCCAAAATGCTGTCGCCAAACTGTGCACCCTGGTCGGCAAACCAGGCAAATCCCGCCAAAAGCGCAAAAGTCCGAATCATAATATCACCGTTGACCTTGAACAAAGCCACAACTTTGCTTCGTTCCAAAATGACATTCCATAATTGTTTAATTTCTTGAACAGGCCGGCGAATTTCCAGGCGGTTCCTCAGCAGGTACCAAGCAAAAAACAAAGCGATGTATTCCGCAATCACCGTTCCCAACGCAATTCCCTTAATCCCCATTTGAAATCCGACCACAAAAAGGACATTCAGACCGATGTTCACGCCGTTGAGCAATAATTGCACCCAGAGAAGTTCTTTGGTTTTTCCCAGTCCGATGAATCCGCCCAACAAAGCGTAGGTAATCAAAGTCGCGGGCGCACCCCAAATCCGAATCCGGAAATATTCGCCCACCAAAGCAATTACCTCATCACTCGCACTCATCCAAACCGTTGCCAATTTCAAAATGAAAGTCTGCAAAAGAATCAGCAAAATCCCGATACTCAATCCCAAAAGCACCGACCGATAAAGCACGGTGAGCACTTCTCGATGATCTTTCGCACCCCTTGCCTGCGCAATGAATCCCGTGGTTCCCATTCGCAAAAAACCAAAACCCCAATACACAAAACTGAATACCAAAGTCGCCAAAGCTACACCACCCAAATCAATCGCATCGCCCGTTTGCCCGATGGCTGCGGTATCGGCAAGCCCCAACAAAGGAGCCGATGCATTGGCCAGAATAATCGGAAAAGCCAGTCGGATGATGGTTTTATAATTCTTCGGAAGGAAATTCAACATAGCTGAAATAAGTTCGAAATTAAGAATAAAGTTTTTAGGAATGGATGGATGCGGGAAGATGGAAGATGGAAGATGGAGGATGGAGGATGGAAGTACGTCAATTTTCGAAAATTTTCACCCTAGCCCTAAAGGGTAATTTCCCAGAGCATCATCCCAAAAAAATCAGCGATAATCAGCGCTATCTGCGGGTTTTCGCTTGACCTAAAATGTATTATGTATTAATGCTTTTTTTCAAAGCCTTACGCTAAGCCAATGAGGTCAAGGGAAAGAGATTATGTTAGTCTATTTCCGGAAATTTTTACCCCAGCCCTAAAGGGTGAATCCCCTGAGAATCATCCCCAAAAAAATCAGCGAAAATCAGCGCTATCTGCGGGATATTAGAAACGTCATTTCGAACTTCGAATTTCGAGTTTCGAATTACGAATTACGAACCGAACATTTCTTAATCTACATCAACACACACCTCAAACCTATCCCCTAAATTTGTAATAAAACATATCATCATGGAAAACAAAATATTAGGATTACACCATATCACCGCTATTGCGGGAAATGCAAAAAGAAACCTCGATTTTTATACCCGAATTTTAGGACAGCGACTCGTCAAAAAAACGGTGAATTTCGATGACCCCAAAACCTATCATTTCTATTTCGGAAATGAAGGCGGCGAACCCGGAACCCTTCTGACTTTCTTTCCCTGGCAAGGAATCCATCCCGGAAGAAACGGTTCCGGAATGGCCACACACATTGCTTATGCAGTGCCAAAAGGAGCGCTTGAATTCTGGAAAAACCGATTGAAAACATTCAATATCGACTACAAAGAAGGAAACATCCTGGACGAAAACATGATTTCCTTCCGGGATCCGGACGGACTGGAACTGGAATTCGTAGAACCGAAAAACCCCGACAACCGCAAAGTTTGGACAACTGATGAAATCTCTTCCGATGTTGCTACCAAAGGTTTTTACACCACAACACTTACCCTGAACGATGCCGATGCAACTTCCAAAGTGCTCACAGACCTTTTTGGATACGAACTTCAGCAGCAGGACGGAAACCGATATCGTTTTGCTACCGACGCCATCGAAACTTCCAACCTGATTGACATTCTCGAAGATCCTTCTGCCGGACGTGGTATCAATTCCGCCGGAACCAATCACCACATTGCATTTCGGGTGAAAAACGATGAGGTTCTGATGGAATTTCGTGAAAAAATTCTTTCGGCCGGATTGAATATCACACCCAAAATTGACCGTGATTATTTCTTTTCCTTGTATTTCAGAGAGCCGGGCGGAGTTCTTTTCGAAATCGCAACCGATAACCCCGGATTTACGATTGACGAATCTTTGGGAGAATTGGGGAATTCATTAAAGCTTCCAAAAAAATACGAACATGCCAGAACGCAAATTGAAAGTTTATTGCCCGATTTAAGTTAAGAAAATGAAACATATTTTAAACATAAAAACCTCCGGAGTAGAATTAAATTCAGCCCAAAAAGCATTGATTATGATTCACGGACGAGGAAGCAATTCAGAAGATATCATGGGCATTTCCCGATATCTGAACCTGGACGGATTTGCCATTCTCGCTCCGCAAGCTACCCATAATACGTGGTATCCGCATTCTTTTATGGCTCCGGTCGAAACCAACGAACCCTGGTTGGGTTCGGCTTTGGAAAACATCGAAGAAACCGTTCAGGCGGCTATGGATGCAGGAATCAAACCTGAAAATATTTATTTCTTCGGATTTTCGCAGGGAGCTTGTCTGCTTTTGGAATACATCAGCCGGAATGCGCAGAAATATGGTGGGGCAGTGGCGATTATCGGTGGACTCATAGGCGAGGAGATAAATTTGTCGAATTACAAAGGAGATTTCGAAGGAACTCAAGTTTTCATCGGTACGAGCAATCCCGATTTTCACGTTCCCTTGGAAAAGGTATTTGCCACGGAAAAAATTCTCAAAGAAATGAATGCCGATGTTACGCTGAAAGTCTATGAAAACTTCGGACATTCTATCAACCAGGATGAGATTGATTGGGCCAATAAAATTATTTTCAAATGAAAATAACCCGAATTTACAGCGATCCAAATGGAGATTCTCATTTTGAAGAATTGGAAATTGAATTATCGGACAATGGAGAAATTGGCTTTTTATCAGAACAATTTGAGGTAAGCCAACTTCAGTTTCGGAAAGTTTCGGCAGATTACGATTGTGATTTTCATGTTGCGCCACAAAAACAATACATCGTTTTGCTGGATGGCGGAATTGAAATTGAAACTTCATTGGGCGAAATCAAACAATTCCAAACAGGCGAAATTTTATTGGTAGAGGATACGACCGGAAAAGGGCATAAAACCAAAAACTTGGAAAGAAAAGAGCGTACTTCATTATTTATTCACCTTTAATTAGAATTTCATACCTTAACATAAAACCAAAATCATGGACACACACGAATATTCCAACGGAGAAATTACCATCTTATGGAAACCTGAACTTTGTACCCATTCCGGGATTTGCGTAAAGACCTTGCCCCAAGTGTATAATCCGAAAGAACGGCCCTGGGTAAAACCCGAAAATGCGACTACTGCCGAATTAATCAATCAGGTGGCCAAATGTCCTTCCGGCGCATTGAGCATATAGTTTCACTACAGGCCCACTGCAAATGAAAAAGGATTATTATTACTAATCGTTTTCGGACTGATTTAGTCGGTGGGCTTTACGACAAGCGAAAATTTTACGACCCGAAACATCGGTTTGATCATGCTAAAACAGGCGTCAAAAAACTTGTTGAACAGAATCTAATCAACATATCCCATTGCGAATCATATTCAATGGAGAGTTTGAGAATAAACTCTGAAACTTGAAACGCTGCGAACCAGCCGCCTTAATACTTTTTATACGTCACCCTGAGCTTGTCGAAGGGCACTGCCTGTCCGCCGTAGGAAAATCCGGCGGCGGAGGATCGAGGGACAACACCCATTTAATCTATAAACACTATCTTTCGCAGAATGTTTAGTGATTTTTACGCAGTTTTTGGTGCCGATAAGATTGATTTATCGGACTTAGCCTCCCTTGAAAATGATTCCGCCAACCTCATTGTATATGCCATCCCGGTGATGGCCTTTTTAACGATGCTTGAAATTTGGTATTCCTGGAAAGAAGGAAAAAAAAGTTACAATACCACCGAAGCTTTGGGCTCTTTGTTTGTAGGATTGGGCAATGTGGCCATCAACCTTTTCTTCAAAGCAGGGCTCATTTTTGGAGCGGTTTATTTGTATAATTTGGTCCCTTGGCGTTTGGAACTCAATTGGTGGACTTTGGTTCCTTGCCTTTTGCTCTATGACCTTTGCAGCTATTGGTCCCACCGCATCTCGCATTTTAACCGATTCTTTTGGTCCACCCATGTGGTGCACCACTCAGCGGAAAGTTACAACCTGACGGTTTCATTCAGGCTCAGCTGGATCCAGCATTTCAAGATTTTATTTTTCCTTCCGCTCGCATTCGTAGGATTCCATCCGGTCATTTTCTTTATCGCCAACCAGATTTCGGTTTTATTTCAGTTCTGGCAGCATACCGATCACGTTCCCAAACTCCACCCTTGGATTGAAAAAATATTGGTCACGCCCTCCAATCACCGGGTACACCATGGTTCAGAGGAAAAATACATCGACAAGAACTTTGCGGCCATCTTTATTTTTTGGGACAAATTATTTGGAACCTATCAACCCGAGGAAGAAAAACCGACTTATGGATTAACGACGAGGATTGACACAAGCATGAACCCCCTCTACCTGAATTTCCATGAATACAAAGACATCTATGCCGATGTGAAAAACGCCAAAGGACTCCGTCGAAAACTATTTTTCATTTTCGGTAGCCCGGGTGCAATTTACAGAGACAAACTAAACCAAAAGAAATCTTTATGAAAAGTCCTAATTCTTAATAAAAAATTAACATAAAGCCTGAAATCATCGATTTTAAGCCGAGGATGATCCAAGGAAAACCCAGGTCAAAGCCGACCCAAAGCCATGGATAAGCCGTGAGGAGTCCGTGTATCTTAATGGTTTCTTAAAATTTAAGTTCCTCAATCAATCTTCACGCTTCAATTTTTGCAATTATTGCTAACTAAAACATTAAATCTCCGAATATTTAGAGAGCACTCCTTGTTGACACACTTGATACTTAATACTCAATACGCATACCCTCTTACCTCACCTTGAGTGGCTGCCTGCCCGCCGTAGGAGAACCTAAGAGCCGCTCAAAAAAATCAACGACTGTTTGATCTCATCATAGCTCACTTTCTTCCCCAAATCGGAATAAATCTTGCCCAATGAAATTTTCTTTTCTTGGGCTTGTTGGGATAAAGCGCCCTTTACCTTTTCAAAAATCTGGTCATCAGGCCGATAGATTTCTAAATCAATTTCCGGATCGGTTTCCGCAATATGAATCAAATGGCTGAGAATTGTTCCTTTTCCCAATCCGCGTTTTTCCACAATTTCATCCAAAGTAAGTTTTTGCCCGACAAGCTTTTTGGTAATCTGATAAGTCGAAACTTTTTCAACCTTGCCTTTTTGAATTAATTTCTCTTTTTGTTTGGCAAGTTCCTTCTTGTCAGTAATTCCGCCACAATGAATGATAAAACCTCTGAATTCCTTTTCCAAATCTTTTTCTTCCAAAGAACCGTCCCACTCAGCGGACAATTCACGAAAACGCTTATCGGCACGCATGGCCAGTTCATCCACTTCCAAAGCAGTCTGGTTCAGACCCCTTAATTTGAGTCCGCTCAAATCCCTTAAACGGGAAATGGCCACATAGCCTTGCCCTTGCTCAAAAGCCCTGCTCAAATCAATCATCGCTTTATCGAGCGTCATCCCTTGGCTTTTGTGAACGGTAATCGCCCAGGCCAGACGCAATGGGATTTGAATGAAAGAAGCCAGTGGTTTCCCGCTTTCATCTTCAATCGCCCAGGTTTCAAGTTTGGCTTCGATCAAATCATTGTCAAAAGTTTTCACCAAAGGATTTCCTTTATCGGTAAAACCCGTAACCCTCCCCAAAGTTCCGTTTACGTATCCGGCTTCGTAATTGTTTTTGATGAACATCACCTGCGCCCCCGTCTTCAATTCCAGGTTTTCTAACGCCAAGACAGACTTCTTGAGCATTTCCCTGAGGGCTTCATTGCCTTTTACAACTGCCTTGAAAAAACGGGAATGGCTGCCAATTTGTTCCAAATGCATTTGATTGATCCGATCCACATCGGCGTTGTGGGTAAACAGTTTGGTTTCCTGTTCCCCTTCATCCGGATGAAATTCTACCCTGGATTCCAATAAATCAATTGATTTTTGGGTTACTTCACCCGAACGGATTTCATTCAAAATCAGGTTCAGATCATTTTCAGTCTGCCGGTGCTGTTCGCTCAGGTAACATATCACCGGTTCCGCTTCCAGCCAGGCATCTGACATGAATGCGAACTTCTGTCGGGAAGATTCCGATTCGTTCCCGATGGGCGGCAACTGGAAGAAATCACCCGAAAACACCACCTGAATACCACCGAATGCCATTTGGTTTCCTTTGAAATATTTCAAAACCCGGTTGACCAATTCCAGTTGATTCCGGTGCAGCATGGAAATCTCGTCTATGACCAATACTTTGACAGCATCCATTTTGTCACGGAAGTATTTTTTCTCTTTCAGGTTAGACAACTGCTTCATGGAAACCTCATCCCGAATGCCGATGCCCGACCAGGAATGGATGGTCTGGCCGTTCATGTGCGTAGCGGCTATTCCGGTGGAAGCGGTAACCGCAACACCGACTTTATGTTCTTTTAAATAATTAATGTATTGATTTAAGACATAAGTCTTTCCCGCTCCGGCAGAACCGGTCAAAAAAACATTTCGCCCGGATTTTAAGATAGCTAAGGCTTTGGATTGGTTCATACATTTATTCTTTTAAGATCTCTTTCTTTTTCAATCTGAGAGGATGAAAACTCGATTAACCTTCATCAATTCGATGAATACTTCATGTTAAATGAAACCTATGAAGCCTCATACTGCCCAAGAGATGGTTTGGTTTCAGAGTTAATTTGAACCAATGGCTATGCAATCATAGCAAAACGATTTTCTCTTCGCTCTTTTCAATTTCACCCAACAACATACTACCATCTATCAGGCTCAGGACGGTTTGCGCATCCGCTTCATCGCAAATTACAACCATTCCGACTCCCATATTGAAGGTCCCGAACATTTCATTTTCTTCAATGCTGCCGCGCTTCATCAGCTCCTGCATAATGGGCGGAACATTTACTTTTGATTTCTGAATAATTGCGGAAAGCCCTTCCGGAATGATTCTGGGAACATTTTCAATCAATCCGCCACCGGTAATGTGCGCGATGCCCGTTAGTTTTACTTTTTCCTGTATTTTGAAAATAGTATTTTGATACAGTTTTGTGGGAACGAGTAAAGTTTCCCAGAGCGGCTTCCCTTCAAATTCTTCATTGAAATCAGAAAAGATTTTACGAACCAATGAAAATCCGTTGCTGTGGAATCCACTCGATGGCAATCCGATGATTGCTTGTCCTTCCTCAATTTGGGAACCGTCGATGATTTCATCTTTTTCCACAACGCCGACGCAAAACCCGGCCACATCATAATCACCGATTTGATACATCCCGGGCATTTCAGCGGTTTCACCCCCGATCAATGCGGTTCCGGTTTCCTTACAAGCCGCCGCAATACCACCCACGATTTCAGCCGCAATGTCGGAATCTAGTTTCCCGCAAGCCAAATAATCGAGAAAAAATAAAGGTTTGGCACCGTGACAGAGAATATCATTGGCGCACATGGCGAAACAATCAATTCCCACCGTATCGTATTTCTTTACATCCAAAGCGATCCGCAGTTTCGTGCCCACACCGTCCGTTCCCGAAACCAAAACCGGATTCTTGTATCCGCTCAATTCGTAAAATGCCCCGAAATTACCGATACCCTGAAGGACATTGGCGTTATGGGTGGCAGCAACAGCCTGTTTGATTTTGGAAACCGTCTGGTAGCCTTCCTCCTTATCGACTCCGGCAGATTTGTAGGTATGATTGCTCATGGAATGAAATTTTCCGTACAAAAATAACCAATAATTTACCAGCTACCTAACCCTTAAACGTCATTCTTAATGAAAAAACACCGGTAAACCTCTCCAAAAAATAGCTACATATAGGTATTTTTTAAAATGGTATTTAAAATTAGTTTTGACAAAAACTTATTATGATGAAAAAAATAACATTATCTTTTATTCTGATGGCTCTCTGTCTGACAACCTTAACTGCCCAGAAAAAGAATAATTTCGAATTTGGCCTCCACTTTGGAATCCCAATTGTCAAATCTCAAAATCCGGAACCAGGATTTGAAGATTATGGAGAAGAAGAATATAACTTTAATATTGGTTTAACTGTAGGATACTATTTTGGTATTACAGATAAAATAAAGGTTGGGCCGTTAATTGGGTATGACCACTTTATTACCAATTTCGATGAGGTTGATGATGCGGATTATGGTGACGGAAGTTATTACGATGACTATTATTATTATGACCCTTCACTAGACTTTGACGCAGATGGTCTTGGATTTATTTTAATTGGTCCGTCTGCGAAATTCTATTTTGCCAATAAATTTTACGGTGGATTGGATATTGGGTATGCACATTCTCTAAGTATAGATGTAGGCGGTCTCTTTTTCCGACCAAGAATTAGCTTTAGCACAAACCGGATTGATTTGTACACCTTCTACAAAGGCATTAACTTAGCAAAAGGAAAATATTACTACGATGAAAATTTCCATCTAGGCTCTGCAGGGATTGGGGTAATGTTTAAGTTCTAAAAATATCTTTTAATTCTAACTGTAACATAAATCTTTTTACGTTCAGCGTGAGGAGGTTGCCGATTTGGCAGCCTCTTTTTTTTGTTTAAAAAAATCCTGTGGCACCGATTTTGTAAAAACACCACGGTAACAATTAAAAATGATGATTATGAAAAAGATGTTTTTAACAGCTGCAATTGCAGTATTAGGATTGACCGGGCTGAATGCCCAATTCGAAGCGGGGCCCTATTTAGGTGCTGCCGTAGGAGATGGCGACCATGGCCTGAATATCGGGGCCACGTTTGCTTATTATGTGCCGGTTGCTGAAAAATTCAAAGTAGGCGGAATTACCGGGATTGACCAGTATTTCGGAAATGATGATTGGCCGGATGCAACTTTCCTCCCGATTGCGGCTTCCGCAAAATTTAACGTTACGCCCCGCCTTTTCATCGGCTTGGATTTAGGGTATGCCATCGGGCTGACAGATGGTGCCGGAGATGGCGGATTCTTAGCTAAACCCAATTTCGGATTCAGTTTACCGGTGGTTGATTTATATGCCTATTTCAAAAATATCAGCTATTCTTGGGATCAGCCAAACCCCGGATCCAACCCGGATTGGGATGACAGTTGGAACTTAGGATCCGTCGGTGTAGGTGCTGCGTTTAAATTTTAGACTAAAATAATAACACTATTAAAATCCGGATACAGTCCGGATTTTTTTATTTAAATCCTTATAAACACCGCCGTCACTTTAATATCAAATTGGAACAAGTATAAACTAATATAAATCACTCCTAATCATGATGATTTTATTTTTTTTATTAGATTTTTAACATAATTTTGTGACTACTAAAAATTATAAAAATGAGAAAATTAATTTTATCAGCTGCGCTTGCAGCATGTGGTTTATTCTTTGCAAACGCGCAGGATACCGGATTTGAAGCGGGTGCTTATGTAGGTATCCCTGTTGCTGATGTTGGTGACGGAACAAGTTTCAACATCGGGGTTACGGCAGCATATTACTTCAATGTTGCGGAAGGGTTCAAAGTGGGCGGACTTTTGGGTTATGACCATTTCATAGGTAAGGAATACGATATGGGGAATGTGACCGTGGATGGTGAAGATGCCGGATTTATTCCGATTGCGGCTTCAGCCAAATACAATTTCACAGAAAGTTTCTTTGCCGGAGCAGACCTAGGGTACGCTATCGGGATCACGGACGGAGCCGGAGACGGTGGCTTCCTTTACAGACCGAGAGTGGGATACAGCACTTCCATGGTTGATATCTATGCATTCTACAAAGGTATTTCCTACAAATATGAGGTAGTCGGATTTGGAACGACGGTTAGTACGACTGCCACTGCAGGTTCTGTTGGTGTGGGTGCTTCTTTTAAATTCTAATTGAAGTCAAGTATCTGAACGCATAAGCTGCCTTTATGGCAGCTTTTTTTTATTTTAACATTTCTGGCACCGAATTTGTAAAACACCCACAAACAATAAAAAAACAATTATGAAAAAAATGTTTTTAGTAGCCGCAGTAGCGGTTTTAGGAATGAGCCAGTCAGATGCTCAAGTGAATTTCGGGATAAAAGCAGGCCCGCAACTTTCTAACTTAGTCGGCAATGATGACGTAGATGCGGAATCAAAATTCGGATTCCATGCCGGAGGATATGCGAACATCCGCATTTCAGAGCAGTTCGCGTTTCAACCGGAAGTAGTTTATTCCATGCAAGGAGCTCAATCTGAATATTCAGAAACTGCTTTCGGAGCAACCGCTAAAGTTGAGGATAAAATTAATTTGAGTTACATCAACCTACCCTTGATGATGAAATGGTATGCTTACGATGGCTTAAACTTCGAATTTGGACCTCAAATAGGATTCAATATTGCTGCAAAAAGCAAAACCAAAACTACCATTACAGGAACAGGAACTGATATGGATGGTACCGTTGAAGAAGAAGGAGACATTGATGACATCGAAACCGTAGATTTCGGATTGAACATCGGTGCCGGATATGAATTGCCAATGGGATTAAACTTCGGTATCCGTTACGGTTTGGGATTGACTGAAATCGTAAAAGATTCTGACATGAAGAATTCAGTAATTTCTTTGGGAATCGGATATTCTTTCTAAAAAAATAAAGAACACATTCTAATCAATGCCCGGAATTCCATTTCGGGCATTTTATTTTCTTGCCAATTCCGAAATTACCTCTAATTTTGTTACCTAATCTCTAAACCGTTGTACAAACTTCTATTTTTGTTTTGTTTCTTCCCTGCCCTTTCCTGGAGCCAATCGATTGTAGGCGGGTATGTGATAGACAAAAATAACCGGCCTTTGGACAGCGTGATGGTTTTCTTTCAGCATTCACACGAACTCAATACTTTAACCAATGCCAATGGCTATTTTGAAATGGATTATTCCGGCCATGAAATTACCGGGTTCAAACTGACCTTTTACAAAGACGGTTACAAAGAAAAAATCATCCCTTATAAAAAACTCGGCAGCCAGATGGTTGTGACCTTGGAACCGCAAAAGAAATCGGAAACCATTTATGAGAATGATTCCATTATATTGGATGAAGGGATTATTTACAGCAGTTTTACCGTTGATAACTTGCAAAAAATCAATTCCATACTCAACAAAGTAGTGGAAAGGCATCCTTACAATTATGCCATGGTTCCGACCATTTACCGTCTGGATGGCTACCATGCCCTGAGCGAAAGAGTCAACGAAGAAAGGGAAGATACTTTATTGTACATCAAAACCCCGCTCCATTTGGAATTGCCGGCTTACAACAGCGATAAAATCCACCAATTGTCCAACATTGCTGTCCAGCCCCATTCTACTCTGTTTGTCAAAAACCAATATTACAACGTCCCTAAAAATTCTCCCTTTTTCCTCAATGAACAGATTTCATGGGTCAGTTTCATCCACAAAAACGTGTTGAAAAAAAGGAAAATGTACGATTATAAAATCCTCTATGAAGATGGCGATAAAATTGAAATTGGCTTTCAGGTAAAAAAAATCCAAAAGGACAGTTGGTCAGGAATATTGACCATTGACAAAGCGGATTTCGCCGTAACAAAACTGGAAACCAACCTCGAATTTAACCGAAGGAACAGTTACACCATCGTTTCGAAAAACCAAACCAAAAATTCTACTTCCCTCATTTATTTTGAAGGTGCAAAAATCACCATCGATTTTGAAAAAGGTGAATTCGGCTCCTACCACATCCGGCATTTGGATTCCGCTTACCGCATTGTCCATGTGGGCGTTGATCCGTTTCATACCCCTCAGTTTCTGGTGCAAACCAAAATGGCATTCACCCCGGATCAATTCCCGGACGAGTGCAGAGTTTTGCCGTTGAACGAATTCTTATTCCTAGCTTTTCATAAGAATTACCGCTACGAAGAATAAATTCGCGATGCAATAAAACCGCCTTTTTAACCGTTATCAATTGAAAGGTGTGGGCGTGAGAGTTTGGGGTAGTCAAAAGCAATGTGCGGTATGGATATCTATCGTGTCCGGTTTGAATTTTGCCCAAGCACCTGTTATTTTCAGCAACGACCGTTACAGCGGAATCAGTACCGCGCCGTTTTCACCCACCCAACCCTTCCTGAACCTTCATTCTTGGGATGTACATCTCTTTTCAGAGAATATATTTTTTGACAGCGATTACATCTACATTTCAGAATCCAGCGTACTCGGACTCATCAGCAACGACATCGAAAGTGCCGATATCAGCAACGGGATTACCGGCGAAAACACCGCCCATGTTTCGGATTATTACAACAAAGACATCACGGGTTACCATTTGAATTCTGACCTGATGGGCCCATCCTTTTCATTGAATTTAAACCTTTTTGAAAAGGATTTTGCCCTCGGTGTTTTTACCCGTTTGCGCACCCAAAGCGAAACCATCGAAGTCGATAATTACCTGCAATTTACCAATCAGGAAATCGATGAACCCATCCTGTACGATTTGGGACGCTTTCAAACCCATTTCATGAATTGGAACGAAATCGGATTGAACATAGCTACTGAAATATTTCCCTATTCCCAATACCAATGGATAGTCGGTGCCAACCTCAAATATGAAATCGGACTGGATGCGGCTTATGTAAAAAACCTTGAACATGCGGTCATGCGCAGGACTTCCGAACCCGACTTCCAAGACCCGGAAACCGATGTGAAAACCCTGTACATTTCGGATTTCGATGTGGAAATGGGTTATGCCACCAATTATAATTTTGAAGCCGACCGATATGAATACAACGTTCGGGGCAAAGGTTTCGGAGCGGATTTCGGAATCGCATTGCTCAGTCCCGATGAAAGGGACGAAACTTATGACTTCAAAATCAGCCTCAATGCATTGGATATCGGTTACGTCCGTTTCACCGGAGACGTCCATCGTTTTCAGGGAGATGATTTGCGGTATGTAAACAACCAGGTTTTGGATGAAACCGATTTTGAATCGCCCCAGCAATACGCCCAACTCATCAGTAACGAAATTTACGGCAATCCAAACGAATCACTCAAATCCCATTCATTTACCATCGGGCTGCCTACCCATATTCATTTGAACCTGAGTAAAAACATCGGTGAAAACCAATTCCTGAACTTTGATTGGGTCCAGCGAGCCCCTATATTTGAGAACAGTTTGATACGCGCCAATACCTTGACGGCTTCTTATTTGTTCAACAAAGACGGCATCGCCTATGGCGGGTCAATGACCGCTTTGGAATATGAAAACATCCGCCTCGGCGGATTATTGCGCTGGGGTCCTTTAATTATTGGCAGCGAAAACATCCTGCCCGTTTTTGTCCGGCAAAAAAAACTACATGGATTGGATTTTTACATCGGGCTGAAAATCTATCCTTTCTGGGACAATGACATGAAACGCCGCAACCGTGAAGATTGCAGGTGCTGATCAGTGGATATGCTTCTCGGCATGGTAGGAAGAACGCACCAACGGGCCGCTTTCTACATGGCGGAATCCCAAATCTTTGGCAAATAATTCGTATGCTTTGAATTGTTCCGGCGTAATAAACGAACGAACGGGCAAATGCTTTTTGGTCGGTTGCAAATATTGACCGATGGTGATGATGTCCACATTGGCATTTCTAACGTCCTGAATGGTTTCAAAAACCTCGTCCTCGGTTTCACCCAACCCGAGCATGACACCGGTTTTGGTTCGCGGCTGGCCTTGCTCTTTCAGGTAACGTAAAACTTCCAGACTGCGTTCGTATTTCGCCTGAATTCTCACTTCGCGCGTCAGTCGTTTCACCGTTTCCATATTGTGGGAAATCACTTCGGGAGTGGCTTCCAGAATGCGGTCGATTATTTTTTTGTTTCCCTGAAAGTCCGGAATCAAAGTTTCCATGGTAGTCCCCGGGCTGATTCGCCGGACGGCACCAATGGTTTCTGCCCAAATGATGGATCCCATGTCTTTCAAATCATCGCGATCCACCGAAGTCAACACCGCATGTTTGATTTTCATTAATTTAATGGAGCGCGCCACTTTTTCGGGTTCTTCCCAATCAACTTGGTCGGGCCGGCCGGTTTTCACGCCACAAAACCCGCAGGAACGCGTACAGATGTTGCCGAGAATCATAAAAGTCGCGGTTCCTTCGCCCCAGCATTCGCCCATATTTGGACAGCTTCCGCTCTGGCAAATCGTATTGAGTTTGTACTTATCTACCAAACTGCGTAACTCGCGGTGCTTTTGTCCGGTCGGTAATTTCACCCTTAACCATTGTGGTTTCTGAACTCTTCCGTCTTCTTTGATGATTACTTCCATAGAATGGTCAAAATTACGAATTATATTTCGTTTGATGAAGTCCGAAATTCGAAGTTCGTAAAGAACGAATTCCCCTCCTTCGGAGGGGTTAGGGGAGGCTCCTCTGCCACTCCCAAGCGGTACGCATCGATTCTTCCAACGAGGTTTCAGGTTTCCATCCGAGTTCTTTTTCGGATTTTTGGTTATCGGCAAATGCTTCGATAATGTCGCCGGCTCTTCGGTCAACCAATTTGTAGTTCAGCTGCAACCCATTGACTTTTTCAAAAGTTTTCACGACTTCCAGAACCGTAGATCCGATGCCCGTTCCTAAATTGAACACCTCCAAATTGGATTTGTTTTTCTTTTGAACCAAGCGGGTCAAAGCTTTCACATGCGCATCCGCAAGGTCGCAAACGTAGATATAGTCACGGATGGCGGTTCCGTCACGGGTTGGGTAATCGCTACCGAAAACCGAAAGATATTCGCGCAAACCGGCTGCGGTCTGCGTAACAAAAGGCACCAAATTATTGGGAACGCCTTTGGGCAATTCGCCAATCAAAGCACTCGGATGGGCACCCACCGGATTGAAATAACGCAACGAAACCACGTTTTTTCCGTAAGCCGCTACAAAATCCTCCAAAATCTCCTCACCCATTTGTTTGGTTTTGGCATAGGGTGATTCCGCTTTTTTGATGGGTGCATTTTCATCAATCGGCATTTTGTCGGCCTGACCGTAAACCGTACAGGAAGAACTGAAAATGAAATGATCCATCTCGTTGTCTTTCATTGCTTCCAATACATTCAACAATCCCAAAAGGTTGTTTTTATGGTACATCAAAGGTTTTTGAACGCTTTCGCCTACGGCTTTGTGCGCTGCAAAATGAATGACGCCATCGACTTTATTGTTTTGAAAAAATTCATTGACTAATTCTTCATTTTTCAAATCAATCTGATGAAATTCAGGTTTGGTTCCGGTGATTTCCGTAATTTTATCCAATACAAATAGTTCAGAGTTAGATAAATCGTCGATGATGACAACATCGCATCCGGCTTCTTGCAAAGCGACCACTGTGTGTGAACCAATGTAGCCGAGGCCGCCGGTGACGAGGATTTTTTGTTTATTGTTCAATGTTTTACGATTTTAAACCTTCAACGTTTTTGGTTTTTATTTTATAATTACTTTTTTGGTTGTTGTACTTTTTTCGGTTTGTACTTTTAATAAATAAATTCCGGAACTATATTTTTGAAGATTTAATTTTACTTCGTTTGCATTGTAAATACCTATTTCCATTAATTTTCCGGTTAAATCATAGAGCTGAATTTGTTTAATCTTGGATTGGTCGTTTGAGACTACGTTGATTTCTGAAGAAGTCGGGTTGGGATAGATTAGTACGTTTGAGTCGTCTTTGTTTAATCCTTCGTTTATTTCTTCTGTGCTTAATAAAAATTCCGGGTCTGCTATGTATAGTTCTTCGCCATTTTTTCGATTATAAATAGTTAAATACAGTTTATTTTGGTTGACAAACAAAGAAGAAATCCCTTCATATGCTCCGAAAATATAATTATCATCTAATGTGATATCTACTGAGGTTAATCCATTTGGTTCTCCGTTAGTGATATTAAGTGTATTCGACCAACTTATTCCTTTTGTAAACAACACATTAGAATTGTAGCAAGTAAAATTATTAATATACTCATGGTAATCCTCATTATCTTCTACAAGTTTAATAGTTCCATCTGATGTACCATCTGTTCTCCAAAGGTTGGAAGCTGCAGATTCAACAGATTCCCTGAAATATAAATAATTACCGCAAGCAAATAAATCAAAAATTCTAGATGTAAACTGTGAATCTTCATTTACCATATATGTCCCGTTTACAGTTCCGTCAGAAACATATAAATTATTATTATAGCTATGGTCTATAAAGTAAAATTTACCATTAAACTCAATACCAGACATTTCTATACCTCCCATTATATGAATATCAAAGTTTTTTAGTAATTGTAAATTGTCTTGTGTACTGTTATATCCATACAAACTATAGCCTTCTGGATCATTATTTTTATATATAAATATATTCTCTCCTATACTTGCTAAAATAAATGGTCTATCTGCCCAAACGCCCTGTTGAAATTGGAGAACCTGCTCAGTCCCACCAGCTGTCCCATTCGTTTTCCAAATAGTTGGAATAAAATTCTCCCAAGTCCCCAATCCGCCTGAAAAATATAAATGATCTTGATGTACTCCAAAAGAATATATGAAAGGACCATAGCCTGGTCCAGGAATTAAATCAATAACCTTATACGTCCCCTCTTCGGTACCGTCGGATCTGTACAACTCTGTTCCCGTTAGATTATCATTCCCTACAAAGTATAAAATTTCGTTATAATTTGCATATAATTCTCTTACTAGACCAGCTGAACCATTTTCAGTTAAATCTTTGACTAAGCCCGTTCCTTGTGGAGTTCCATCAGTTTTATACAATTCCCAGTTATTTTGGCCTGCACGTGCTCTAAAAAATAAATTATTTCCTGCTTTGAACAATAAAGCAGCATAATTATTATCTACTGCAAAAGATGGATTGTTTAAAATACTTTTAGTTCCCTGTTGAGTCCCGTCTGAAATCATCGGAACTTCATAATAAGTGTAATTATGTCCAAAAAACACAACTTTATCTCCAAAACTTGCAAAATTCCTAGGGGAAGAGCCTTGTCTTGAATTAATTTCTAAAACTTTCAAATTTTGATTATTAATTTCTGATTCCCATATTTCTAGTCCATTAAAATCATCAAAGTTTTTAACAAAATAAACTTTGTCTTGAAATGGTTTGAATCGGGAAATTCCGCCACTATTTTCCATATTCACAAACACTTCGGATGTTATACCCTGTGTTCTAACAACCCTTTTATTGTTCATAAAATACAATTGATTATTAGAAATTTCAAAACTTCCGTAACTTTCATTTCCTTCTACATCTAAGTCTAAGTATTTAAAAGTTCCTTGTTCTGTTCCATCAGTTACCCATAATTTATTAAAATTTCCATCTGTTCCATTAAAGTATACTTTTCCATTATATGAAAAAATTTCTCCTCCATATGCAGAAGAGAGTACTCCATCTCCATTTGAACCATAATTAGGGTTAATTTCTTTTATTTTATAAGTCCCGGCCTCAGTACCATTACTTCTCCAAAGTTCGTAACCTGAATCGGGAGAAAAAGCTCTAAATACAATATGATCATTCCCCACAGCACCAAACAAGAAATCTTCATTATATGCATTTCCCGGATTTATATCCTTCACCATTTGAGTTCCTTGTTCTGTTCCATCACTTTTCCAGAGTTCATACCCAAGACCCGGCGTAAAACCATAAAAGAAAAAATGATCATTTAAAATTAAAAAATCATTATTATGTTTAACGCCATCATAATTTGTTTGACCTCCTATATCTTTTAGAATAACTGTTCCATTTTCCGTTCCATCCGTTTTCCAAAGTTCTCTCTTATTTGCAATTTCTCCATCAATTGCTGTAAAAAACAATTGGTCGTTAAAAATAAAAAAACTCAATATTTCGCTACCGTTTGAGCCTTCATATATATCTTTTACCATTGTTGTACCTTCTATTGTCCCGTCTGTTTCCCACAACTCAAATCCATGAATTCCATCGTTATAACGAAAATAAATTTTTGAGTTGTATTCAATCATTTCAGAAAAAGATGAATAATCAGATTCTATGTTACTTAACAATAAAGTAGTACCCATTTCTGTTCCATCACTTTTCCAAAGTCTTTTTCCATTTGTAGTGGTGAAATAAATATATTCATTTGTTACTAAGAATATACAATTATCATTGAATGCATCATTACTACCTTCTGTAATATCCATTACTAAAACCGGTAAATCATTTTCAATTTTCCATAATTCTCTACCATGCATTCCATCATTTGCAGTAAAATAAATTTGATTCTGAAATATCATCAGATTTTTAGGATCTGACTCTCCTAAAAAATTTAATTCTAAAATATCTGCTTGAATCTCATCTTGAGAATAAACTCCTGAAAAAATTAAAATTGATAATAATAAAAGTAAATGTTTCATGGTTATTAAGTTTAATTGAGTTATTTAGTTAAATTTTTTAAAGTCAAATAGACTTATTCCGAATGCCCACTGAAAAATGCCCAAACCGATTCTTTGATAAACTCCAACTGCTTTTTATCCAATTCCGTATGCATCGGCAAAGAAATCACTTCATTTATCAGCTTATCCGTAACCGGAAAATCAGCATCTTGGTAATTTCCCGTATCGTAGGCTTTCTGTTTTCGCAATGGAACCGGATAGTAAATCATCGCCGGAATGCCTTTTGATTCCAAGAATTCTTTTAATTCATTGCGTTTTCCATTGATCACGCGCAATGTGTACTGATGGTAAACATGAGTGGAATCTGCTACTTTTGTCGGCGTCTGCAATTCAGGAATTTGCCCGAATGCAGCATTGTAAAAATCCGCAGCCTCTCTTCGGGCTTTGTTGTATTCGTCCAAATGGTGCAATTTCACTCTCAAAATCGCTGCTTGAATGCTGTCCAATCTTGAATTCACACCAATTTCGTCGTGGTAATATCTTTGGTACATTCCGTGGTTACAAATTCCGCGCATTTTGTGTGCCAATGCATCGTCATTGGTGAAAATCGCTCCACCGTCACCGTAACAACCCAAATTTTTGGATGGGAAAAAGGAAGTCGTTCCAATCGTTCCGATGGTTCCCGCTTTTTCTCCTTTGAAGTCAGCACCAATGGCTTGAGCCGTATCTTCTACCACATATAAAGTATGTTCTTTGGCAATCTTGTTTATTTCGTCCATATCGGCACATTGACCAAACAAATGCACCGGAATAATCGCTTTGGTTTTGGGTGTAATGGCTTTTCTGATTTTCTCCGGATCGATTAAAAATGTATCATAATCCACATCAACCAAAACCGATTTCAATCCCAAAAGATGAATGACTTCCACTGTCGCCGCAAATGTAAAATCGGCTGTGATGACTTCATCGCCCGGCTTCAAATCCAGCGCCATCAAAGCGATTTGTAAAGCATCGGTTCCGTTTCCACAAGGAATGACGTGTTTAACGTTCAAATAAGATTCCAGTTCTGTCTGGAAATTTTTCACTTCAGGGCCGTTGATAAACGCCGTAGAGTCAATGACTCCCTGAATGGCTTCGTCTATATCTTTTTTGATTTTCTGGTACTGTGCACCCAAATCAACCATTTGTAATTTGCGCATATTCTGAAATTTAAGCAAATGTAGTGATTAAGGGAAAATGGCGAAAATTTTGTGCAGTTTTGCCTATCTTTGTGAGATAAATCATTTCCGATGGACACGCTGATTGTAAATAAAGCCTCGAAAGAAGATTTGGAATTGCTGATCCGCATTGCCAAGCGGATGGGTATTGATATTGAATATGTTCCCAAAAATGCTAAAACCAAAACTTCCGAACCTTCTCCCTTTGACCTTATGACCGAAGAAGAAAAGGAAAAACATATCATGGAGCTTTCAAAAAAGGTGAATAAGGGTATGACCAAAAGATGGTTTAAAGAAATGGGACTAGATTATGATAGTTATTTCGGACAGTAATATTCTGATGAGCGGTCTCTACAATCCGAATGGGACGATTGTGAAAATTCTAACTTCAAAAAGCAAAATCCAATTTCTTGCGCCTCAATATTTATTTGAAGAAATTGAAGAACACCTTTCCAAAATATCAGATTACACAAAAAAATCCCGACGAAAAATTCTTGAAGATTTAAAGAGACTTACTGCCGGAATTACCATCATCAACATTGAAAATATTTCACCCGAAAGCAAAAAAAAATCTTTTGAGTTAACTTTTGACATTGACCTTGATGACGCGCCTTTTGTTGCGCTCCACCTTCATACGGGACACAAAATCTGGACAGGCGATATCCACCTCATCAAAGGTTTATTGAAAAAAGGTTATGATATTTGCGTAACCACCGAAGAACTCAAAAAATTCTTGTACAAAAAAGATTAAAATGCAGGCACTGTACACTTTATTTATCCAAATGTATGGCTTTGCCGTTTCCATAGCCGCCCATTTCAATCCCAAAGCCAAACTTTGGATTTCCGGCAGAAAAAACTGGAAAATCAAAATGAAACAAGCCATTTCATCTGACGATAAAATTATCTGGGTGCATTGCTCTTCTTTGGGCGAATTTGAACAAGGTCGTCCCGTGATGGAAAAAATCAAAAAAGAATTCCCCAATCATAAACTCGCCCTAAGTTTCTTTTCGCCTTCCGGATACGAAATCAGAAAGGATTATCAAGGTGCCGATTATATTTTTTATTTACCGCTCGACACGCCGAAAAATGCCAAACAATTGATTAAAATCCTTCATCCCGAAGTTTTGATTTTGGTGAAATATGAATATTGGTACAATCTTTTAAAACGTTTACAGAAAAAAGATATTCCAGTCTTGGTGATTTCAGCAGTCATCAAAGAGAATAATTTATTTTTCCGTCCATTTGGAAGTTGGTTCCGAAAAATAATTGCTGGGATCGAGCATTTCTTTGTGCAGGACAACGACTCAAAAAATTTATTGGAATCCATCGGGATTGAGAAAGTCACCGTTTCGGGCGATACGCGTTTTGACCGTGTGAAAGAAATCCGTGAAGCCAATGCCCGAGTGGAATTCATCGAAAAATTCAAAGGAAATTCAAAACTCATTGTTGCCGGAAGTACTTGGCCCGATGACGAAGAAATTCTGGTAAAATTCATCAATAAAAAATTGCCTAATGACTGGAAACTGATTTTTGCGCCGCATAATATCAAGGAAAAAGACATCCTTTCTTTGTCCCAAGTAATCCAAAAACCAACTGCGATTTATACAAAATCCGATCAAAATCAAATCGAGAATTCTCAGATTTTAATCTTGGATACCATCGGGATGCTGACCAAAATTTACGCATATTCCGATGTTTCTTATGTCGGTGGCGGATTTACCAAAACCGGTGTTCATAACACTTTGGAGCCGGCTGTTTTTGGCGTTCCGATTATTTTCGGACCGAATTATGAAAATTACTTCGAAGCGGTGGATTTAATCCAAAACCAAGGTGCGCAACGATTCAAAGATCAATATGATTTTGATGAAAAAATGCTGGCACTCATCGAAAGTGCTGCCGAAAGAAAATCCAGAGGCCGAGCCGCAGCTGATTATATCCTTCAAAAACCAAATTCAACAATTACCATTTTCAACTTTTTAAAGGTGATTTTATCAAAAAATGATTAAAATATGCAAGTTTCATTACCATAAATAGATTTTTTTTCTATATTATTGCGAATCAGAAAAAAAAAAGTTGGATGAAGCAATTTTTGAATAATTACATTACTTTCAAAAATCTAAGAGGAGATATATTTGGCGGTTTGACCGCGGGGATTGTAGCACTTCCATTGGCAATGGCTTTCGGTGAGCAGTCCGGATTAGGTGCCGCAGCCGGTTTATACGGCGCAATTGCAATTGGTTTCTTTGCCGCTCTGCTTTGTTCTACACAAACGCAAATCAGCGGGCCTACCGCGCCGATGACCGCCGTCAGCATGATTGTGATTTCACAGATTATCCAGTTCAACGACGGTAACCTCCAATCGGCACTGCCTTCTATTTTAATGGTGTTTTTTTTGGCAGGTGTCGTTCAGATTTTACTGGGAATCATCGGCATCGGAAAATACATTAAATTCATTCCCTACCCCGTCATATCCGGCTTCATGACCGGCATTGGAATCATCCTCATCATTGGCCAAATATTCCCCTTATTGGGGTATGTGGCTGAAAATGACATGGCGTTGGTAGAAGAAAACCGGTATTTAGCGGAAGCGAAGATACTTGGGCAGATATTTGAAGACGGGAACGATGGCAACGCCATTACCATCAAAGACCTCAGCGATGTGGAAACCAAAGTGCAGATTGCCAAACGCGTAAGCGAAGAAGAAATCATTGCGGAATCTCAGAATATCAGCAAAAACCAAGTCAAATCACCCATGGGAATCATTAAAAATATCCACCGTGGGATTCAGAATTTCAATTGGCTTGAATTTGTTTTTGTGGTTTCAACAATCGTGGTGATATATGGTTTTCAAAGGATTATAAAAATCATCCCCAGTAAACTTCGCTTCGTAAGCGGCCTCAAGAAAATCGCTTCCTCCATCCCCAGCACACTCATCGCACTGGTTTTGGTATCTGGAGTCGCTATTGCACTAAACGTTGATTTATATACCATTGATGAAATCCCCCAAGGGTTTCCATCTATGCATTTTGATATTTTCACCCAATTCCAATTCAGTGACATCAGCCCTTTTGTCATGGCCATCATCTCTTTAGCTCTCTTGGGTTCGATTGACTCTTTGTTGACCTCGGTCATCGTGGACAATATGACCAAGACACGCCACAACAGCAGCCAGGAATTGATTTCGCAAGGAGTCGGCAACAGCATGTCGGCATTTTTCGGTGGAATTCCCGGTGCCAGTGCGACAATCCGAACCTTGGTCAATATGAATTCAGGTGGAAAAACCCGGATATCCGGAATCATCGCCTCTTTGTTGTTGCTTTCGGTCCTTCTGGCGTTCGCACCCGTCGCATCACTCATCCCGTCAGCGGTTCTGGCAGGTGTAATGGTAACGGTCGGAATCGGGATTATGGATTACAAAGGCCTGAAAGCCATCCGTAAAATGCCTGTCGGAGATGTTTTGGTCATGTTCGTCGTCATGTTACTGACCATATTCCTTGACCTTGTGATTGCGGTCGCGGTCGGTTTGGTTATTTCTGCGCTCATTTTCATGAAACAAATGGGCGAAATATCTGCCCAACGTTCCGGACTGGTAGGTTTGGGCGATTTCTCTGAATTGCCTTGGGTCGATGAAAAGCAATTTCCGGAACCACTCAAAAAAAAGGTATTCATCAAGCACCTTGAAGGGCCCATATTCTTCGGTTCAACCAACGATTTGCAACTCTTATCTGCACAGGTCCCACGCGATTCAACCTATGTCATCGTCCGGATGGACAGGGTTCCTTACATTGACCAAAGCGGGCTATACGCACTGGAAGACATCTTGATCGACCTGAAGAATAAGGATACCGAAATCCTGTTGGTCGGTATTCAAACCCAGCCGGAATACCTTATGAGAAAAATTGAAATCATCCCCAATTTGGTTCCCGAAGAACTTTCTTTCAAGACTTTTCAGGAGTGTTTGGAATGGGTACGTGAAAATGTTGGCGATGCAGAAATAAATACCTAATTAATGTAAATTAGCCAAAAAAAAAGAAATTGCTCCAACCCAACGAATTCAAAATTTACAATGCCTCGGCCGGTGCAGGCAAGACCTATACGCTGGTCCGGGAGTATTTGTCGATTCTGCTTTCATCTCCCAATCCCAATAAGTTTGAATCACTGCTGGCCATTACTTTTACCAATAAGGCAGCCAATGAAATGAAGCAACGGATTTTGGAGAAACTGGCTGCCTTCGCTTCCGATGATTATTTGGCCTTAAAGGATTTGGAAACCTTCAGCAAAGATTTGAATTTACCGCCGGAACAAATCCATCAGCGCTCCAAAAAAATCCTTTCTAAAATTCTGCACAATTATTCCCGTTTCTCCGTCAGCACTATCGATAAATTCAATCTGAGGCTGATGAAATCATTCGCGCAAGACTTGGGTTTATCGGTAAATTTCAATGTGGAAATGGATTTGGAAAAATTATTGGAAGAATCCGTCAACCAATTATTTTCAAAAATCGGGGAAGATGAATTGCTGACTTCCGTCCTGATTGAAATCGCTTTGGATAATCTACAGGAAAACCGCAGTTGGGACATTACCCGTGAATTGATCAAAACCTCCAAATCCATTTATGACGACAAACACCTGCTCCATTTGGCATTGTTGCAAAAGTATTCTTTGGATGAATTCAATACCATCCGGAAAACCGTTTACCAAAAAGTTACGTCCAAGAAAAACCGTTTGAGGCAAATTGCTCAGGAAGTATTTAATTGCCTTGAAAATCAAAAACTTTCCGTAAATGATTTTTCTTATGGAAACAGTGGATTTATCGGTTTTTTTCTTAAACTTCAAAAAGAAATTTTCGAGTTTCCGGGTAGCCGACATTTGGCATTCAAGGAAAACACCAATCCAGAAAAATGGTGCTCAGGCAAAGCATCATCTGTGGCAAAAAATGCCATTGAACAAATTGCACCTAAATTGATCTCATTCTCGGATGAAGCTTTGGAAGAATTACGCGATTTGCCTTTGTGGACAGGGATTCAAAAGACCATCGCCGCCCTCAGCGTTCTCAATGAAGTAGAAAAATCAGTAGAAACCATCAAAGAAGACAATAATATTTTGCTGATTTCTGAATTCAACAAACGCATTAGTTCGAGCCTTCAGCAACAGCCTTCAGGATTTATTTACGAACGCATCGGAAACCGTTTCCAACATTATTTCATCGATGAATTCCAAGATACTTCGGAATTGCAATGGTTGAACCTGCAACCTTTGGTGGAAAACGCCCAAGCCGGATCCGATACCCTGATGTTGGTCGGCGACGCCAAACAATCCATTTACCGTTGGCGGGGCGGCAACCCGGAACAAATGATCAAGCTTATCGGCGACAAAGACATTCAAGGAATCACGGTGGAAAACCTGCCCAAAAACTGGCGCAGCTACAACAACATCATTCTTTTCAACAACCGATTTTATACGGAAACCGGCGCAAAACTGGTGTCCGAAGATTACCAAAAACTCTACCTCGAAGGAAACATCCAAGAATACAACGATAAAACCGGAGGTTACGTCCAATTGAATTTCATTGAGAAAAACGACGGAACCGAAGCCTATCAGGATGAAACCTTAATCCAAATACGGGAAAATATCCATTCTGCGGTAAACCAAGGTTTTGAATATTCCGAAATCACCGTTTTACACCGCACCAACGCGCATGGCCGGTTGATCGCAGAATTTCTTTCCAGGGAAAATATCCCGGTAATTTCCGCAGAATCCTTATTGGTAACCAATTCCGGGGAGGTCCAATTGATTGAATTATTTTTTAAGACCCTTGCCAATGAAGAAGACTTGGTTTCAAAAGCCTCTTTCCTGACTAAACTCCACGGATTGGGGAAAATCAAACCGGAGGACCTGACCGAAGAAATCCAAGCAGTTTTGAACCAAGATTTAATCGGGCTGAAAAACCATTTATTTGCTTATGGAATAGACCTCAATTTTATTTTCGAACCCTCTATTTCGTTGTATGATTTCACTGAGAAAACCATCCGGCAGTTTGGTTTAGGCAAAAAAGGAAGTGCCTATATCCAATATTTTATGGATTTCATTCTGGAATATTCCACCAAAAATGAATACAATTTGCACCGGTTTTTGGAATATTGGGAAGAAAAAAAAGGGAAGCTCAGCATTTCGATGCCCGAAGGCATCAATGCGGTTAACCTGATGACCATCCACAAATCCAAAGGATTGGAATTCCCCGTTGTGATTTTACCTTTTGCGGATTGGGGTGACCGGATGATGCCCCCGAAATTCTGGATACCGACCCAAAACGAGGAATTGCCCTTTGAAAAATTCCTGGTCGAAGGTTTTGGAGATTTGGAAAAGGTTTCTCCGGAAATCAAAAAAATCATCGAAAGCGAAAGAAATGAATTTGAACTTGATAACCTCAATATGCTCTACGTCGCTACGACGCGCGCCATTGAGCAATTGTACATCATAACCCAAAGACTCAAAAAAGATTCGAAAACCAAATCGGTTTCACTTTATTTTAACCAATTTGTAGATTCATCGGAGAATGAAGTTGTATTGGAAGGAGAGAAGATGCGTTATTCCGAACCGAAAAAAACAATCAAACAGACGGAAACCATTCCTTTCGTTTCCGAAAAATGGAACGATAAAATCAGCATCAGCAAAGAATCTTCGAAGAAATGGCAAAAAGGAAAAGCGATTGTTTACGGAGAATTGATTCACGATTTTATGAGATTCATCCATACCCGAAAAGACATTGAACCAACCCTCAGAAACATCATCCATTCCGGGTTAATTGGCGCAAACGAAGCAGAAATACTCCGCGAGCGGATTCTCGAAATCCTTTCCCATCCGGAATTAAAAATTTATTTTTCAACGGATTACCAATCCATCAATGAACGGGACTTCATCAACGAAACCGGTGGAATCTACCGACCCGACCGGATTGCTTTCCAAGGAAAGACGGCTGCCGTCATCGATTACAAAACGGGGCAAATGGAAGAAAAGCACATCGCGCAAATCAAGGCTTATGCAGAAAATCTTAAGAAAAACGGATTTGAAATCAAAGAAAAGTTGTTGGTTTACATTGGTGAGGAAATTGAGGTGAAAAAGGTTGAGTGAAAACCTGTCTCAATCCATGCTTGCCAATGATATCAATATTCCTAAAAACCAAAACTTAATAACCTATAATTATCAAATACTATAATTTTATTAAATTTGATAAAAATGAAGAAAATGAACATTGAAGCAACAAAATTAGAATTACTTCAACTTCTACTCAACACCAAGAATGAAAGCATATTACTAAAAATCAAAAGTATATACGATGAAGAATCGGTTGATTGGTGGAAAGAATTAAGTGAACAAGAACGCCAAGAAATCGAAGAAGGCTTGACAGAAGCCGGAAATGGGCAAATTGTCAGCCATGAAAGTGTCATGAAGCGTTTCGATTCATGGAAATAGAAATTTTTTGGACCAAAAGAGCTGTAAAGGGATTATCCAATACTATCGATTATTTAGAAAAAGAATGGACTAAAAAGGAAATATTGCGTTTAGAAGAAAATATCATTTCTTTTATTGAACGCATAAAACTTCAGCCAAACCTCTATCCTCAAACTCAAAAACACAATTATCTTCATAAAGGGATGGTCGATGAAAATAATTACATTGTCTATAAAATTCTACCCAGAAAAAGACAAATTATCATCATCAATTTCAGAGACGCGAAACAGAAACCTATTTATTGAATCTTTATTTATAGAACTTTTCTGAAATGTGATTAATCATAAGCGGATGTAAACGCCTAAATATCTATCATAAAAAGAAACTAAATTTCTGAATCCTCTATATTCTTCCGAACTTTGTAAGCAGAAATGCGCGAAAACCTGACACTCATTCTCCAGACTTTACCCGAAAACCCCGGCGTTTATCAGTATTTCGATAAAAACGGGAAAATCCTCTATGTGGGCAAGGCCAAAAATTTGAAAAAGCGCGTAACTTCTTATTTCAATAAAAACCAAGAATCCGGCAAGACCCGGCTGATGGTCAGCAAGATTGCAGACATCCGGACCATCGTGGTAGAAACGGAATTCGACGCTTTACTGCTCGAAAATAATTTAATAAAAAAGTACTTGCCCAGATACAACGTTCTTCTCAAGGATGACAAAACCTATCCTTGGATTTGTATCAAAAACGAACCTTTTCCACGCGTTTTCAAAACCCGAAAAATCATCCGAGATGGTTCCGAATATTTCGGGCCCTACGCCTCTGTCACAGTGCTGCATGCCTTGCTGGACCTGGCCCGGGAAATCTATCCGCTCCGAACTTGTAATTATGATTTGAGCCGGAAAAACATTGAATCTGGCAAATTCAAAGTCTGTTTGGAATACCACATCGGTAATTGTTTGGGGCCTTGCGAAGGATTCCAAACCGAAGAAAATTACCGCCAAAACATAGATTCCATCCGCAACATCATCAAAGGAAATTACCAAGAAGCCATCCGGTACATGAGCCGCTTGATGAATGATTATGCAAAGAATTTAGAGTTTGAAACTGCACAGAGCATCAAGGAAAAAATCGAATTGGTCAGAAACCACCAAGCCAAATCAACGGTCGTCAATCCATCCATCAAAAATGTGGATGTATTTACCATCATATCGGACGAATCCGCCGGTTTTGTGAATTTCCTCCGGGTAAACAACGGCGCAATCATCCAGTCGCATACATTGGAATTGAAAAAGAAACTGGATGAATCAGATGATGAACTTTTGGAAGAAGCCATCGTGGAAATCCTGAACCGTTTCGGAAACCATTCAAAAGAAATTTATTTACCATTCGAATTGGATTTGGAAATCCCGAACATCAAAATATCGGTGCCCCAAATCGGCGATAAGAAACGTTTGTTGGAATTGTCTGAACGCAACGCGAAGTACTTTCGTTTGGAACAATTGAAACAAATGAAAATCGTGGACCCCGACCGCCACACGAATCGCATCATGGCCCAAATGCAAAAGGATTTGCGCATGCCCGCAGAGCCGCGCCACATCGAAGGTTTCGACAATTCAAACATCCAAGGAACCAATCCCGTTTCGGCCTGTGTGGTTTTCAAAGACGGCAAACCGAGCAAAAAAGATTACCGGATTTTCAATGTGAAAACCGTGGAGGGCCCGGACGATTTCGCGACGATGGAGGAAGTGATTTACCGCCGTTACAAAAGGGTTTTGGAAGAAGGTGGCGAACTGCCGCAACTGATTCTCATCGATGGCGGAAAAGGCCAGTTGAGCGCAGCATTAAAGAGTTTGGATCGATTGAATTTAAGAGGAAAAATCACTATCATCGGCATTGCCAAGCGTTTGGAAGAAATCTTTTTCCCGGGTGACTCCATCCCGCTTTATCTGGACAAAAGTTCAGAAACGCTGAAGGTTTTACAACACATCCGCAATGAATCGCACCGTTTCGGCATCTCCAAACACAGAAACCGAAGGAGTAAAAACACTTTCCAATCAGAACTGGAAGGGATTCCTGGAGTCGGCGAAAGAACCATTCAGGATTTATTGAACAAATTCAAATCGGTTAAACGCATCAAATCCGCAACCAAAGAAGAATTGGCGGAAGTGGTGGGGAATTCAAGGGCAATAAAAATTATATCTTTTTTTAATTCAAATAAATCATAAAGGCAGTCCCGGGATATTGGGCAAACTACCTTTCGCCGTTTTCTTGGCTTCTTCTATGGCGTTTTGCTTAATCTGGTCAAGCGCTTTATTGAGCGTTACAACCAACGTATCTTCCAATTGTTCTTTGTCAGCCATCAGCCCGGAAGCAATTTGAATATCTTTGATGGTTGCCAGTTTCGTAAGGGTTATGGAAACCGTACCGTCGGTTGAAGTTTCCGTAAATGTTTCACCATCGAGGCGGTCTTTCAGGTTTTCAAAATCTTTTTGGACAGATTGCAGTTTGCCCATCATTTCCATTATATTTCCAAACATCTGATTGATTTTTAAATCTTAATAAATATTTTTTACTTTTATCTTATTTTTTAATTGAATATAGTCAGTACACCCGCCTGAAAAGAGGTTTGGTAAATCCTCGGTGTCCGATTGGGCGTAAAACCTTCGCTGTTTTGCAGCGGTTGTCCGGTGAGCAAAATCCATTCCGCTCCGTCAAAAGGGCATATGATTTTGATGTCGCCCAACACTTCCAAGGTAGAAGTCGGATTTGGGCAAATATGCGGGGCATTGCGGTCATAAGCTTTGAATCCGTTTCCGGTATTGACCACGATGATTCCGCGCGTTCCCGTTCCTTCGCCCTGCACATAAGCCCAACCGTTCGGGTTCTGCAAATCGCTGTACAAAGGCAATGACAAATTGATGGAAGCATATACATTGTATTCGGGATTGCAATTCTTCTGCCCATCATCCTCCGAGCAACCGATTGTAATTCCAATGGTTAAGAAAATCAGCAAAATCCGGGAAAAGTTTAAAAGGAATAAATTCATTTTATTTGTCAAATTAAATTTTATATCTTTGCGTGAGTAGTCCTACGGTTTGCCGTAGGATTATTCTTTTATATATTAAATTGAAAAGAATGGCAAATATACAATATGTAACGAAAGAAGGTTTGGATAAATTGCGTGCCGAACTCGAACAACTGGAATCCTTTGAACGACCCAAAATATCGCAGCAAATCGCCGATGCGCGCGACAAAGGTGATTTGTCCGAAAATGCAGAATATGATGCGGCCAAAGAAGCCCAAGGCTTATTGGAATTGAAAATTTCTAAACTCCAGGATCAAATTGCGAATGCCCGCGTCATTGACGCTTCCTTGCTGGACCGCTCCAAAGTTTCTATCCTTTCCAGAGTCAAAATCAAGAATTTAGCAAACGGAATGGAAATGGCTTATTCGCTCGTTCCGGAAACCGAAGCCGATTTGTCTAAAGGAAAAATATCTGTCAACACACCGATTGCCAAAGGGTTATTGGGCAAAAAAATCGGAGAAGTTGCGGACATCGATTTACCCAACGGAACAAAAATGCAGTTTGAAGTTTTAGACATTCAAATCGAAGAATAAGTGTCCAGTGTTTTTACCAAAATCATAAACGGAGAAATTCCCGCCTATAAAATCGCGGAAAATGAGGATTACCTTGCTTTTCTGGACGTTTATCCGCTCGTGAAAGGCCATACATTGGTGATTCCGAAAAAAGAAATCGATAAGATTTTCGAAATGGAAAAACCGCTTTATTTAGGCTTGATGGATTTTGCGCATGATGTGGCCCAAGCAGTGGAAAAAGCAATTCCCTGTGTTCGCGTTGGGATGGCCGTAATCGGCTTGGAAGTGCCGCATACGCATGTGCATTTGGTTCCGCTGAATACGATGCAGGACATCAATTTCACCAATCCGAAATTAAAATTAGAAAATGAAGAAATGGTTCAAATCGCTGAAAAAATCAAATCATTTCTGTAAATTGAAAATCAATTATGAATAAATATTTCAAATTAATCCTCGCTGTATTGATGATTGCCGGCGCAGTTTACATGTTTACCGACCGCGAATACGGCTGGGGCTTCATTCTTATATTCCTCTCCATCTTTCCCATTTTATTGTTTTTCCGAAACGAATTTATCCTACTTGCATTCTGGCAAATGCGGAAACAAAATCTGGAAAAAGCCAAAAATTGGTTATTCAAAATCAAAAATCCCGAATCCCAATTGGTGCGTAAACAAATGGGGTATTACCATTATTTACTGGGAATTACCGAAGCTCAAACCAATATGAATGCTTCTGAAAAACACATGCGGAAAGCACTGGATTACGGACTGAGTTTCAAACATGACCGTGCAATGGCAAAGCTGAGTTTGGCCGGAGCTGTGATGGCAAAAGGCCGGAAACAGGAAGCTGAAATATTGTTGAAAGAAGCCAAAGCTTTGGATACCCAAGGAATGTTTGCCGATCAAATCAAAATGATGCAGGAACAAATGAAGCGTGTGAATGTCGGGAAAAACCTTCAGAACCCGAATATGCGCAGAAGAGGAAAATTCTTTTAAACTCTTACCCTATCGGGATTTCCACAATCAAAAGGAATTTATTCTTGACTTTGTGTTCAATTCTATTGAGCACTTTTGCTCCATGGCGCTCAAAAAACGCCAAACCGTGTGGATCCAAGACGATGGTCGCTTTTTCTACATCTTTTTGTTTCAAAAATGATTTAAGGTATTTGAACATGGCCGAACCATAACCGCGCCGCATATAGGGCGTATCGATCCAATACTGCGCAATCCGCGTGGTGGGTTGAATTTCCTCCAATGCAAAAAAGCCCACAATGTCGTCTTCCAAAGTCGCTTTGATTACCGTATGTGAATCCAGGAATTCTTCAGTCATGGTCAGGTTTTGGTTCCAGAGCTCCATGGCTTCTTTGGAATAGCCCCAATGCCGTTTGGAACGGATAGCAACATCACTTAAATCTTGGCAATCTGCAGCAGTTGCCTTTTCAAAAATCATATCTTCGGGTGGTAGCTTGGAGTAATTCATCTAAAAAAATTGATTCACAAATTTATTGTAAATTCGGGATTAAGTCAAATTTATAGTGAATATTCTCACGTCTTTCTTGGTTTTTTGAGGACAATGCAATAAAAGGGATTAATTCAGCGATTTCCCTAATTTAGGCTGGAGGATTTTGCCGAATAAAGATTCTTGTCCATCCATTCACCGGTTCCAACATTAAAATTATCTTTACACCTAATTTTGAAAGTATGACGAAAAAGGAAATTATCCAGAATTTTGACCCCAATCAGCCGGGTTTGGCAGACGCATCCCTTTTTGGATTGCCTTTTTCTGCCGAACAAAGTGAAATCATCATTGTACCCGTTCCATGGGAAGTGACGGTAAGCTATGGGGCCGGAGCTTCGGAAGGTGTAGAAGCGGTTTTCAATGCTTCTTTTCAGGTTGATTTGTATCACCAGGAATTTCCTGATTTGTGGAAAGCCGGCATTTATCTGGATGAGGAAATCCCGGATTGGAAAGAAAGAAGTGAGAAATACAAGGCATTGGCTTTGCCCGTCATCGAAGCATTGGAAAACGGAAAAAACATCATTGAAATTCCAAGCCTTGACCAGAGCCAGAATGAAATAAATGCTGCCTGCTCACTTTTGAAAAATGAAGTGAAAGAAAGGATTTTATATTGGCTGAACCAAAATAAAAAAGTGGGACTCTTGGGTGGTGACCATTCTACCCCGCTCGGCTATTACGAAGCACTGGCCACAAAACACCCTGATTTCGGCATCCTCCATTTGGACGCACACATGGATTTGAGAATTGCTTACGAAGGATTTGTTCATTCACATGCGTCTATTATGTATAATGCTTTACAAATTCCCCAAATCTCAAAAATTGTTCAGGTAGGAATCCGCGACTTTTGTGAACAAGAAGTTGAAGTGGTAAAATCCCAAAACGGAAGGGTGAAAGTCTTTACAGACCGCGACCTGAAAGCCCAGCATTTTGAAGGCACCACTTGGCAACAACAATGCGAGGAGATCATCCGTTCACTCCCGCAAAAAGTTCACATCAGTTTTGATATAGACGGGCTTTACCCTTGGTACTGCCCGAATACCGGCACACCTGTTCCCGGTGGATTTTCATTTGAGCAGGCAGCTTACCTTGTGAGCAAACTTGCGGAATCCGGAAAAGAGATCATCGGTTTTGATTTGGTAGAAGTTGCGCCCGGAGAAAATGACGACTGGGACGGGAATGTAGGCGCGAGAATGCTCTTTCATTTGTGTGGGGTTTTGGCGAAATCGCAGGGATTGGATGTGGGTGAAAGATGGTAAAACATGGATTGCATACAAGTCGAAGCTGAACTGAACGAAGTTAAGTCCGCCTTTACTTAACAATAAGAAAAAGCACTATTTATGATTTTTTTAAAAATCAGAAAAAAATCAGAAAAAAAATGTATTGATTTTTCAAAATTTAATTACATTTGGAATACCTAAATAAATTTTTTACACCTCCTTTTTAACCATTCGGCAATCATGTCGGTTGGTTATGTCCCCTACTTTGCAAGCAATTGCACTGCATGAACGTAGCAAACTTTTGGTTTGCATGAAAACATTAAAATACAGAAATACAACTTACTAAATCATGTTGCTGAGGTATTGTATACCATCAACTACTAACCTGAAACCTTCATTTAGGCTAACACGCATTTATGTTATGATCCTACGGAAACACTTACCATGCTAATGAATAATTACTAAATTTTTGATATATGAAAACAATATTTACCATTTTTATTTTCTCATTTTTCATTTTTAATTCCAAAGCACAATGGGTAGAGCTTGACCCCGGCGTTAACGTCCCTTATTTCTCTGATGTGTACGCCATCACACCCGACATTGTAGTCGTGGTGGGCGCCAACGGTACCATTCTGAAAACTACTGACGGTGGAGAAACCTGGTACCAAAAACCCTCCGGTACTGCAAACGGGCTAAACAAAGTACAATTCCCTACACCAGATATAGGTTATATTATTGGTGATAGTGGTGTACTCTTGAAAACAATGGATGGTGGAGAAACGTGGGATTCTATTGATACAGGAAATGATTCAAACTTCTCTGGATTATCTTGTGTGGATGAAAATCTGATTTTTACTTCAATTAATAATAATGTACTATTAAAAACAGAAGACGGAGGAAATACTTGGGTTAATTTTCAAATGAACTCTTTTAATGATAATTACGTCCAATTTTTTGATAATTCATTAGGATATACCTCACTTCAATCTGGTAGTTTATATAAAACTGAGGATGGTGGGATAACATGGGATGAATTTTTTGGAGTGGCTCCTTATTATTTTATAAATGAAAGTGTTGGGTTTTATTACGAAGGAGGTTTATTAAAAACAATTGAGGGAGGAAATAATTTTCAATATTTAGGATTTGGTACGGGAGAATATTTATCTGCCATTTTAGCCATAAATGATAATATAATTTGGGGAATTTTTGAAGGTCTTTTAGACGGAGATGGAACAACTCGAGGGCTTATAAAAATAACTTATTCCGATTCTCAGCCATACACGGAAGAAATATGGTATGACAATAATTCTGAGATGAATATGTCTGCCATTCACTTTGCAGATGAAACAATTGGATATATAGTAGGGTTTAATCAAGAAAAAGGCACCATTTGGAAAAATGAAACCGGAATCAACACAATGGATACAAATGAGCAAGAAAGAAACAATGAAATCAAAGTCTATCCCAATCCGGTTTCTAATGAATTGAATATAATTTTTGAAAAACCAATAAAAGCAAATATTACATTGACTGACATAACAGGCAAACAGATTTATTCCAAATCATTTCACGAAAATCAGGTAAAAATCAATACCTCAGCATTTCCAAAAGGAACTTATATACTCTCCGTGAAAACGGAAACTAAAAACGTTACCAAAAAAATCATCATCAACTAAAACATTACATCATGAAAAATTTATTTACAATTTTTATCTTTTCACTTTTAGTTTTTACCTCCAAAGCGCAGTGGGTAGAGCTTGACCCCGGCGTGGATGAGATCCTTTACGATGTTTATGCGATCACGCCGGACATCGTAGTCGTGGTGGGCGCCAACGGCACGATCCTCAAAACCACAGACGGTGGCGAAACATGGTTGCAGAAATTCTCGGGGACAACAAGCGGATTAGGGCATGTTCAATTCCCAACGCCCACAGTTGGATATATAACAGCAGGTGGCGGCACCCTTCTCAAAACCACTGACAGTGGTGAAACATGGAGTGTAATTGATACAGAAAGTGGCTTTAGTCTTTCGGGAATGTCCTGTGTCGATGAAAATCTGATTTTTATTTCTACTAATAACAATGCGCTATTAAAAACTGAAGACGGTGGAGAAAACTGGGAAACAATAATGAGTATATTACCTCTCTTATCACGAATAGAATTTTTGAATCATGATATTGGCTTTGCTTGGGAGCAATTGAACTTCAATTTGTTCAAAACAGAAAATGGGGGTGGAGTATGGAATGAAATAGCCGGAGCATCGCCTGTTCATTTTTTAGATGAACAAACAGGGTTTTATTATGACTTTGGACTTTTTAAAACAACTGATAGCGGAGATAACTTTGTTAATTTAGGTGAGGGTGAATGGGGATATTTAACGGATATTTTTGCACTAAATCAAAATCATGTTTGGGGCCTTCTTGCCGGATTATTAGATGGAGACCCTTCTTCCCGCGGAATTACAAAAATATATTCAACCGACTCGGGAAATTATACCGAAACGATCACTTTAGAAAACAACCCAGAAATTGATATGTTATCCATTCACTTTGCTGATGAAACCACGGGCTATATTGCCGGATTTAAAAGTGGAAAAGGCGCCATTTGGAAAAATGGAACGGGAATCAATACCATGGGTACAAAGGAGGGCGAAAAAAACAATGAAATCAAAGCCTATCCCAATCCGGTTTCTAATGAATTGAATATAATTCTAGACAAACCGACAAAAGCAGTTATTACATTGACTGATATAACAGGAAAAAAGGTTTATTCCAAAACATTTTATGAAGATCAAGTAAAAATCAATACCTCCTCATTTCCGAAAGGAACCTATATACTTTCCGTAAAAACTGGAAATAAACACTTTACGCAGAAACTACTCATAAACTAAAACATTTATCATGAAAAATTTATTAATCGCTGTGGTGTCACTTATGGTGACAACAGTTCTCGCTCAGGTAACCCATTCTTTTACCTCACAGGTAGCCAATTACCAAATCACACCGGAACAAGCCTATAAGGTAGTTTCAAATCAGCAAACAAATAGTTTCACAACACAGGTGGGTGCTCCGCAACTGCCAGTATTTACAAAAAGCTTTGTACTTCCTGCCGGTAGCACAGTGACTAATATTGTCATCAACAACCAAAATCAGGTGTTAATGGCAAGCAATATACTTCTCTTCCCCACCCAACCGCCCCGGGACTGGATTTCCGAAACTGCATTTGTGCCGCACGACCCTGCGATTTACAATTCTGCCAATCCATATCCCTCTACGACCGTCATAAAAACAGGGGATGGCACAAGCCAGGGCTACCATATCGTTACTTTGGATATTTGTCCCTTTAAATATGTGCCCTCACAGAAAAAATTATATCTCTACCAAACGGTAAACATCACCATACAATACACCATTGGCAATATTATAAAAACAGAAAAAATTACACAACGCCGCCATGAGCTGACCAAGGAATGGGTGGCTTCGCAGGTAACAAACCCCGAGTTGTTAAATACCATTGCACCAACGGCTAAGGCGATACTCGATGAAACTATAGAAACAGACAAGCTTGTCCTCCACTGGAAACCTTCCGCGTATGGCGATTTCCCGGACTTAAAATGTAGACCACAAATTCTTCCATAACAAAAAATCCCAACTTTCAAGTCGGGATTTTGTAGCGAAGGGGGGAATTGAACCCCCGTCCGCCGCGGCGGATATGAATTCTGCTATCTTTTTACAAAAGTTTTAATCCAATCTCTTCCTGCTC
>Ga0172382_10001120_pt1 | contig 48671 bp, 40 predicted proteins | sample Leawel138RmetaG_FD_122245 | JGI IMG/M metagenome (GOLD analysis project Ga0172382, IMG submission 122245) | Leachate microbial communities from a municipal landfill in Southern Ontario, Canada - Leachate well 138R metaG | ecosystem: Engineered > Solid waste > Landfill > Unclassified | place... | reverse complement strand
TTTAAAATCAATAATAAAGAAATTTGAGTGCAAATATAAAAACAAACGAATGCATGAGCTTATTTTTTTAACATATCGTAATGTTTTGGAATCAACGTACTCTGAAAAAAAAATTCCCGGCGTACCGGGAATCTTGATGGTTTTTTATACTAATCTGATTTATTGAACAATTCTTACAAACTCAGCATCTTCGTAAAACTTCACAAACTCGCGATCTTTTGCTGCTGTGGCGCGGTATGCAGAGTTTTCGTCGATGGCTTTCTGCAGGTTGTTGTACATCATCGTCTGGTTCTGGGTGCGTGCACCAACTATTGCCAGCAGATAATAGGTAGCAGCAGTTTTGGGAGCGCACTCCAGATTTTTAGCTGCGTCGCTTTCTTTGCCGGCCATCACTTGTGCCAGCGCCAGGTTGTAGTCGCAGGTTTTGCCGCGCATCATTTCAATGCTCTTGTTGTATTCGCCTTTGGGAATCATCAGCACGCCCATGTTGTAATCCTGTGAGATGCCCAGATCCTGCGATTTTTTGAAATAACCTTCGGCCTGGTCATAGTTGCGGTTGAGAGCAGCCATTACGCCAAGGTTATTTAAAACGATACCGTTTGCCGGATCGATGCTTTTGGCTTTTTCAAGATAGGTGGAGGCATCCTCTACGTTGCCAAGTTTAAGCTCGGCGTAGGCGGCATTGTTGTATCCGCGCCAGTCGTTGGGATAGATACGGGTAGCCGACTTATAGATGTTGAGCTGAGTCTTGAGGTTGTTGGTAAGTGTGGCCGAATAAAGCAGCTCTTTGTCGTTCAGTTCGTTGGGTGTGGTGGTGGAGAGGCGTGCGATTTCTTCGTCAGAAAGTTTAGGCTCGTAGGCGGTAACTTTTATCTCGCTGCGGCGTAATGGAGGGAGAATATCCTGTTCCATAGTTTCGTAAATCAAAATCATGTTGCGGATCTCGGTCTCGCGTTTATCTTGTCCCGACGATTTTATCACGTTCATAATGGCGCGTTTGTCGTCGAGGTTGGAGTTTTCTACTTTATCCAGAAATCCGTTCCAGTCGGGGCCGTGGGCCGTTGTTTTCCAATCCAGATCGTTTTGCGGCTCTTTAAACTTCACCTTATCGGGATTTTTCTTTGCCATTGTTTTCATTTCACCCAGCAGATATTGCTTGGCGGTATTGGCGCGGCGTTCGCTAAGGCCTTCGTTAAAGGATTCTTCACCTTCGGGTGATGCCCATCCGTCGATAGTAATATCTTTAATCTCCCAGCCCTGCAGGATAAAGTCGTTGAGGCTGTTGAGTTGCTGCTTAACGTTGTTGGCTTTATTTTCTGGCAGGTTCCAGTTGAGGGCATAAAGGTTTTTAGCAAAATAAATAGAAGCTTCTTTGGCAACAAGTGTTTGTTTCTCGTAGCCTGATTTTGCCAGCAGCAATTCGCCCAGGCCATAGCGGTTGGCTGCGTCGTTGGAATACATCATGCGGTTGGCTTCCAGGCCGCCTCGTGCAGAAGTGCTCCAGGAGTTGATGTCGCGTGGCATGCCATTTTCGTCAAGCTCCCAACGGAAGTTGGGCAGATTGTCGGCAGCTTCCAGACGCATACCAGTGTAAATGACACCATCAGCAATTTTCACCGACCCCAGTTCAAGCTGCGATCTGCTGTCGACTTTGGTGAGTTCCTGGTCTTGTTTCACCACTTTATTTTTCCCCGACACATCACCGTCCATCATCAGCTCCGATTCGTTGTAAGCGGGCATGTAGTCGAGTGTGGAGGAGTAGGTGAATGAACCACCGGTTTTGAAAGGAATGGTGCGGTCCAGCACATCTTTAGCAGGCACCACCTTATTGTCGTCGGTGAGATCCTTAAAATTAAACTCCACATTTTTAGCTTCGGTGCGGCGAATTTTTTTGGCTACTTTTTCACCCACATGCATCACCGGCTCCAGCTCCAGACGTTCGGCGCCGTCGTTATAAACCAGCACAGGGCGTAGCTCAACAACAGCCTTTTTCTTGAAGTATTTGGGCGGATAGGTGCCTTTGATAGTGAAATCTATCTTTCCGGCGTCGGTTCGGAGCACCTCGGGCGTAACTTCAAAATTGACCTTTTCGTAATTGGTAACCATTTTTTTTACACCACAGCTTCCCAGCATCATGCTCATGACCAAAGCTATAGATAAAAATTTAAAGTTGACTTTCATTTTCATAATTCAGTTATTAATGTCAATAAATACTTTTCAGCGTGTAAGAATTGTTTGAGATTATCTCTATAACAAAACTGTTGGCAAATGTACTGTAATTTTAGAAATTTTCGCAGCTTGCAAAGCCATTGAAAGATTTTTTTAAGAAATGTTATCATATTTCCCAAAAACTTCCCAAATCACTATGCCGGCACACACCGAAATATTGAGCGAGTGCTTGGTGCCGTGTTGTTCTATTTCGATACATCCATGGCAGGCATCCACCACCTGCTGGCTTACTCCATGCACTTCGTGGCCAAATACCAGCGCAATTTTTTCGCTTTGCGCAATTTTTAATTCCTTCAACGCAATGCTTTCGGTGGTTTGTTCGACGCCATAAATTTTGTAACCCTCAGCTTTCAACCGCCGGAGCGCTTCCAGAGTGTCGTCAAAATGTTCCCACGCTACCGATTCGGTGGCGCCCAGTGCGGTTTTGTGAATTTCGCGATGTGGCGGCGTGGCAGTGATTCCACACAGATAAATGGCCTGCATCCTGAAAGCATCGGCTGTGCGAAACACCGACCCGATGTTGTGCTGGCTCCGGATATTGTCGAGCACCACAATGCAAGGCAATTTTTCTAACTGCTTGTAGGTTTCCGTATCCGGACGGTCAAGCTCGCTGTTGAGTAGTTTGCGCATTTTTGAAAGGCATTTATTTTAAAAATTGCAAAAGTACACCAATGAAAATCTTTTGCCACCTTAATATTCGATAGCAGCTAAATCCTGACCAAGAGGGATTAAATTATATTTTTGCACATATTAAAAATTCAAAAGCATTGGCCGAAAAAACCTCCACCGAAATAGTAGAAACCCCTCTGATGAAGCAATACAATGCCATCAAGGCGAAATATCCTGATGCCTTGCTGCTGTTCAGAGTGGGCGATTTCTACGAAACGTTCGGCAGCGATGCTATCAAAACTGCCAACATTCTGGGCATCGTGCTTACACGGCGCGCCAACGGAGCGGCTGCTTATGTGGAGCTGGCAGGTTTTCCGCACCACGCCCTCGACACCTACCTGCCCAAGCTGGTGCGTGCCGGCCAGCGCGTGGCCATCTGCGACCAACTGGAAGACCCAAAGCTTACCAAGAAAATTGTAAAACGTGGCGTCACCGAGCTGGTGACACCCGGTGTTTCCTACAACGACAAGGTTCTCGAGCACCGCGAAAACAACTTCCTGGCAAGTGTGCATCTGCTAGCGCGCTACTCCGGCATCGCCTTTCTGGATGTTTCTACCGGCGAATTTTATGCTACCCAGGGCAGCACAGAATATATCGACAAGCTGCTGCAAAGCTTTAAGCCCAGCGAGATTATCATCCAGAAAAACAAACGCCGCCAATTTACCGATCTCTTTGGCGAAAAGCATTACCTGAATACTTTCGACGACTGGGTGTTTACCGAAGATTTCTCTAAAGAATTGTTGCTGCGTCATTTCAACACCACCTCGCTCAAGGGGTTTGGCGTGGAGGATATTCCTCACGGCGTGATAGCTGCCGGTGCAGCCATGCACTATCTGGCCGAAACACACCACGACAAGGTGGGCCATATTTGTAAAATCTCACGCATCGAAGAGGAAAAACACGTGTGGCTCGACAAATTTACCATCCGCAACCTGGAGCTGCTGCAAACACCCAACGAAAATGCCGCCACCCTGCTCGACATCATCGACCGCACTACAACGCCCATGGGCTCGCGCATGATCCGCAAATGGATTTCGCTTCCGCTAAAAATAAAAAAACCTATCGAGGAGCGCCTCGACATCACGGAGTTCCTGATCGGCGATACGCAAATTTCCGATAAGATTCAGCAGCACCTCAAAGTAACCGGCGATCTGGAGCGACTTATCACCAAAGCAGCCACCGGACGCATCAACCCGCGCGAGCTGATACAGATTATGCGCGCTTTGTATGCTGTAGAAAATATCCGCACCATTTGCGCCACCACCACCTGTGAGCCGTTGCAAAAAATTGCCGATCAGATTAATCCCTGCCAGCTCATCCGCAACAAGATAGAGCAGGAACTCCATGAGGAGCCGCCGGCTATGATCAACAAAGGGCATGTGATAAAACCCGGCGTATCAGAAGAGCTTGACGGCCTGCGCGAGCTGCTCTACTCCGGAAAAGATTATCTCGAAAAAATACGCTTACGCGAAATCGAAAATACAGGCATCAGCAGCCTTAAAATCAGTTTTAACAATGTTTTTGGCTACTACCTCGAGGTGACCAATGTGCACAAAGACAAAGTGCCCGTCACCTGGGAACGGCGACAGACGCTTGTAAATTCGGAGCGCTACATCACCGCCGAGCTTAAAACCTACGAAGAAAAAATCCTGGGCGCCGAAGAAAAAATCCTCGCCATCGAAACACGACTTTTCAACGATCTGGTGCTTAGCCTGGCCGATTACATCGAACCTGTACAACTCGACGCCAGCCTCATCGCCCGCTTGGATTGCCTGTTGTCGTTGGCAACCATCGCCACCCAAAACAACTACGTGCGTCCGCAAATCAACGATGGCTACAAACTCGACATCCGGCAGGGGCGCCATCCGGTTATCGAAAGCCAGTTGCCGCCGGGCGAAAGTTACATTCCCAACGATGTTTTTCTGGATACCAAAAAGCAACAGATCGTCATCATCACCGGCCCCAATATGTCGGGCAAATCGGCACTGCTGCGACAAACAGCGCTCATCGTGCTGATGGCACAAATGGGCAGCTATGTGCCTGCCCAGGCTGCTGAGATAGGATTGGTAGATAAAATTTTTACGCGGGTGGGTGCCACCGACAACATCTCCTCAGGCGAATCGACCTTTATGGTAGAGATGAACGAAACGGCCAGCATCCTCAACAATATTTCCAACCGCAGCCTTATCATCCTCGACGAGATAGGCCGCGGCACCTCCACCTACGACGGCATCTCCATTGCCTGGTCGATAGCCGAATATCTGCACGAGCACCCCATGTTTCGACCCAAGGTGCTTTTTGCCACGCATTATCACGAGCTTAACGAAATGGCCTCTTCGATGAAGCGCATCAAAAATTATCACGTTTCCGTAAAGGAAATCAAAAACAAAGTGATTTTTTTGCGAAAGCTCGTCCCCGGCGGCACCGAACATAGTTTTGGTATTCATGTAGCCAGAATGGCCGGTATGCCGGCGCAGGTAGTTGCCAAAGCTGAAAACCTGCTCAAGACACTCGAAAAAACACATAGCCACGAAGAGATCAACAAAAATCTGAAGAGTGGCAGCAGAAGCAAAGACGATTTTCAGTTGAGTTTTATCCAGCTCGACGACCCGCTGCTTTTGCAAATCAAAGAAGATATCGTCAACACCGACATCAATACACTTACGCCCGTGGAGGCGCTCATGAAATTGAATCAAATTAAAAACCTGCTACACAAAGGATAAATGATAATCCGCAGGCGGAAACTTTTGATCGGTAACGCTAAACCCCCGAAGGGTTGATAATATAGAAAGAAGGTGGAGATTAGAAATTAGAAATAAAGTCTAATAGCGATCATTTTATTAATAAAAAAACAATGACAGACAATCAGGACATACCTGCGCCACAACCACCGCGGCCGGCATTGCGCACAGCATTGTATTTTTTTATTTTCGGATTTCTGTGGATATTGCTTTCTGACACGCTGGTAAATCATTTGGCGCCAGGGCTTGAACAGATACGTCATTTACAGACAATAAAAGGTTGGGCTTTTATCGTAGCCACTGCCATTGTGATTTATTTGCTGGTAAAGCAGCAGATGAAAAAAATGAAGAACCTTGCCAGCAAGTACGAACAATCGCGATTGCAGTACAAGCAAATTCTCGATGTTAGCCACGATTTGATTTGGGCTACCGACATGGATGGTAAAATCATTTACATCAACGAAGCCAGCACAGAAGTTTATGGCTACAAGCCACAAGAAATGACAGGTCACAACTTTCACGAATTTGTTGGCGAAAAACAGTTTGAAAAAAACCACAAAATATTTCTCGATGCATTAAAGCAAGGCAAACAAACTGTGGATTTCGACACCGAAATTACCGATCGCAATGGCCGTGGCAAAGTATTGCGCGACCGGGTAACCTTATCCTACGACGACAGCGGCAAGCCAAAAATGCTCGTGGGCGCTTCGATGGATATTACCGGTTACAAGATTTTTGAAAAAAAACTGCTCGACAACAACGAGCGCCTGGAACTGGCCATGCATGGCGGAGGAATAGGGGTGTGGGATTACTGGTATCAATCGCAGAAGCTCATCGTCAACGAGCACTTCAAAGAGATCAGTGGCATGGACGTGCAGGGCGACGTTGTCAGCATCAGAAAATTAACACCGGCCATCCATCCCGACGATCGCGCTGCATTTATTCAGGCCTTCAATCCTACGGATGTATCCGATGAATTTATGTATTCCGAATTCAGAATCAAACACCCTGAAGGAAAATATCGCTGGGTGAACAGCCGTGGCAAAATTACCGAGCGTGACAGCAATGGCTTGCCAACGCGCATGATGGGCGCCGTCACCGACGTTACCCAAACCAAAAAACTGGAACTTCAGCTAAAAGACCTCGTAGAGATTTACAGCAGCTTTATCCGCTATTCCAGCGAAGGCATCTATTTGTACGAGATGAGCCAGCCCATGTCTGTCGAGCTTCCCGTGGATGAGCAAATCCACCTGATGTATCATTCCGGCTACCTTCGTACCTGCAACGATGCCTTTGCCCGCATGTACGGGTACCCAAACGCTACCGCCATGGAAGGCCTCGACATGGCCGCCATGCACGGCAGCGACGATAACCCCGACAACATCGCCCTCTTGCGCGACTTTATCACAGGCGGCTATCGCATTATGAACAGGGTTACCAAAGAAAACGACAAAGAGGGAAACGCCCTTTACATCAGCAACAATGTGGTGGGCATTACCGAAAACGGAAAACTGTTGCGCACCTGGGGCAGCCAAAGCAACATAACACGGCAGGTGCTTGCACAGAAGCAAATCGAAGAATCAGAAAAGAGATACCGGTTGATTTTTAAAACCAACCCGGTGCCGTTGATCATTTTCAAAGGCGACGACTTCACAATTCTCGATGTAAATCAGGCTTCCTGCAAGTTGTTCGGCTACACGCAAAAAGAATTTACAAGTATAAATGTTGGCAGCTTGCGCGAAAGCACCACCACCACCGACTACGAAAGTTTTAGCATTATGATGCAGCAACCGACCCATATTGCGGAAATGATGCTTAAAGCAAAATCGGGGACACTTATTCCGGCTGATGTGAAATTCGATAAAATTGAGCATCGCGGCACACCAGCCTTTCTGGTGGCTTTCACTGATTTGACTGCCGCGAAAAATGCTGAAAAAATAGTGATCCAGTCATTGATAGAAGGCGCCGACACAGAACGCATACGCGTGGCAAAAGAAATTCATGACAGCCTGGGGCAAAACCTGACGGCGGTGAGCCTCAACCTTAACTCCATCGAAACTCCGCCACAGATAATGGGCGAGAAAAATGCTGAAAGATTTGCCAACGGACTTCGTTTTCTTAAAATTGCCATCGAAGAGAGCCGCAACATAGCACACAACCTCATGCCCAAAGCTATCGAGGATTTTGGCCTGGTGCTTTCGCTCCACTCCTTGTTTAGTCAAATAGAAAAAACCTCTGACCTGAAAATCGATTTTTATCAAAACATGGGCGGCGAGATGCGACTGGACAAACAAGTAGAGCTTAACCTCTACCGCATTACCCAGGAAGCCCTCAACAATGTGCTGAAGCATGCCGGAGCCACAGAAGTATTTGTGCAACTGATCCTGCATCCCGCCGAGATCATTTTCACTTTCGAGGACAATGGAAAAGGTTTTGATACATTAAATACAAGCACACGCAAAAAGGGTATTGGGCTAAAAAGCATTACCAACAGAGCCATCGCCATGTCGGGATATGCCGACATCGACAGCAGCCCGGGCCACGGCACCATTATTACCATTGTAATACCCGGAGCAGTAGCCAGCCCTCATTAGCCAGCCCTCAGCGGCTGGCAGGCAGCAATAGCCGGCAGGAGGCAGCGGGTAAATTATTAAAACAGTAACTTTTACAGGACATTAAATAAAGCTATGAATTCCGAAGAGAAAAAAATAAAGCTGCTCATCGTCGACGATCATCAGATTGTGCGCGATGGCATCGTGGCGCTGCTACAAAGCGACCAAAATCTTGTAATTGCAGGCGAAGCACGCAATGGAAAAATGGCCTTGGAGCTGGCCGGTGAGCTGCATCCCGACGTAGTGATCATGGATGTGAGCATGCCGGTAATGGACGGCATCACCAGCACACGGCTCATCCGCGAAAAATATCCCGAAATAAAAGTGCTGGCGCTTACCATGACCAATGAGCTGGAGCATATCAAAAATATGATAGATGCCGGCGCCGGCGGGTATCTGCTTAAAAACTCAGGCAAAGAAGAGCTTGTCACCGCCATAAACGAAGTCCTGGCCGGGCATGAATATTTTAGCGGAGAGGTAAAAGATGCCATTGTGCGTGAGATGATGAAAAAAAAGAGTGCCAACGACCGCCTGGCCGGAGAACCCATTCCCCTTACGCTGCGCGAGAAAGATGTCCTCTCGTTGATCGTCCGGGAATTTACCAATTCCGAAATAGCAGAAAAACTCTTTATCAGCGTACGCACTGTCGACGCCCACCGCCGCAATCTGCTCGAAAAAACTGGCGCCCGCAACACCGCCGGCCTTGTAAAATACGCCATCGAAAACCACCTCGCCGAATAATACAGGTGCCCGTGATGCACAGACGCACAGCCTGCCCCGCTCAAGCGGGGGCCGTGCGTCTCTACGTTCCCACAGGCCGTGCGTCTCTACATTCCGCCGCATTCCGCGGATTCGCCGATAGGCTTTTTACCTATCGAAAAATAGGCCTTTTGTTCTATGGGTTTTCCCATCGGTTGTTGCTACTTTTGCATGATAATACAAGGAACAATGAACGCCCTGATAATTGGTAAGAACACCATAGTAAAACATGCTATTGGTGGTTTGCTGGAAAATGAATTCGATTTTAACATCGACTATATCAATATTTCCAAACCGCAGCTCTCTAATTACGAGTACCAATTGCAGCATGTCCAGTTTATTATTCTCGACCTCACTACGTTGGACGATCAGGGGCGTTTTTTTATCAAAGAAATTTTGCAACTGGCTCCCGGTGCATGCATCATTGCCATGCACTACTACACAGAGAAAAATCTGGTGGAGGCATACCTGGAAGCAGGTGCCAAAGGCTATTTATTAATCGACACCACACGCAACGAATTGATCAGGGCTATGCAACATTTGTTGGATGGAGAGATGTACATCGGTCCAGGCATAAGCTGACCAAAGTAAGTAAATTTAGCCCGAATAGGTATAAACACCTATTTTCTAAAATAAGCTTTTTATGGGATTACCAGCATGTGAGCGGAGGTTACTTTTGCAATAGTTTTAAGAAGTAATCGGAGAGGATAAAGAAAATTGATGCCGATACGCTTTGAACAACAGTTCTTTTAAACGAGGAAAATATCTAAAACTACACTGATAAAACACTCGAATTTCTTGACAATCAAATCATAAAAGAACCTGCGATGATTCCCAAACTGATTCTGCTTGAGGTGAAAATTGAACAATCTACCGAATGGGATTTTGTTGCACGATACACTAAGATGATTTATTAAAACTGCCAACACTACACTGTAACTACTTTTACTTACTTCATCGCAGTTCTTTTTTTGATTTACACCAAACGTTCAACGGAGTTCGGTTTAGTTCTTTGATTTTTGCATTTGAATTTTTTTCATGAGGTTTTCATAATGACTGGGTTTTTAGGTTGATAAATGCCGGAGTGTGTCTGTTACCGAAGAAAAGTGATTTTTTTAACTGACTTGTAATTTTTTTCCAAACTTGTAATTCTCCTTACAGACGCAAGCGAAAGCAATTCTAAACGAAATCTTTTATCAAAAGGGGGCGATAAGGATTTTCGGTATTTATAAAGGCTGTCAATTAGTTTTGGCAGCCTTTTTTTATTGATTTTTGCAGCACGATTTTTTTATTCATCAAAACAAAAAATTATAAAACATGCGCACATTACAATCGATAGCTCTGGTGAGCTTACTGCTTTTGGCGCTGCCGGGAGCCTATGCCCAGCAAGACGCCGAGAAATCAACGGGTTACGTTTTCACAGATCAGATCAGGCTGAAAACTACACCGGTAAAAAATCAATACCGCTCGGGCACCTGCTGGAGCTATGGCGGGTTGTCGTTTCTGGAGTCGGAGCTGCTCAACAGCGGCAAAGGCACGTACGATTTCTCGGAGGCTTTCGTGATTCGCAATGTCTACGCTCGCAAAGCTGAACAATATGTTCGCTGGCAGGGAAACATCAACTTTGGCGGTGGTGGTGCTTTCCACGATGTGATGGAGGTATTGACGCATGACGGTATGGTGCCCGAACAGGTCTATTCGGGTCTGACCACCGACGACGAACATTTTGTACATGGCGAAATGGACAACAACTTTGCAGCCTACGTCAAAGCCGTTACCGAAAACAAAAATGGTCGCCTTTCGCCGGTATGGAAGCAGGGATTCGATGGGTTGCTGGATGCATATCTCGGAGTAGTTCCTGAAAACTTTATTTACGACGGTCGCAGCTATACTCCCAAAACTTTTGCTGAATCGCTTGGCTTCAATCCCGACGACTATTTAGAACTTGGCTCCTACACACACCATCCCTTTTACGAAAAGTTTATTCTTGAAATCCCCGACAACTGGATGCTGCATGCCATGTACAATGTGCCGCTTGACGAGATGATGGAAATCATCGATCGTTCGCTGGCGCAGGGACACACCGTTGCCTGGGGCGCCGACATTAGCGAAAAAGGTTTCTCATGGAGCAACGGCCTGGCAGTAGTGCCCGACGAAGACAAAACCGACCTCTCGGGCACCGAAAAAGAAAAATGGGAAAAACTTACCCCCACCGAGAGAAAGAAAATGCTCTACAGCTTCGACGAACCGGTAAAAGAAAAAACCATCACTCAGCAGATGCGCCAAAAAGCATTCGACAACTATTCCACCACCGACGACCATGCGATGGAAATAGTGGGCAACGCTACCGACCAAAACGGCAACAAATATTACATCGTGAAAAACTCCTGGGGTGCCGACGGCCACATCTACAACGGTTACCTCTATGCCTCCGAATCTTTTGTACGCTACAAAACCGTCGACGTGATGGTGCACAAAAACGTGATACCACAGCCCATTCGCCAAAAAATGGGAATTTAAAAATTGATAACATTTACAGATGAAATAATAAGGTGCAGCCCCCGTTAATACGGGCATCTGTACTGCTACGCTATGCCCGTGCCTTAACAAACAAAAAGCATTGTCAGAAAGGCGTCATCAGTTTCTTTTATTTGAAGTCATTTTTTTAAAATCTAAAACAAAAAACCGGATTACTATGAAAAGGATTATCGGAACAACTATTACCTCGCAGCTGCTAATGCTGCTGCTGGCAGTTGCCGTTGCCGGCGGTTTTTCGAGCTGCAAAAGCCAGAAGAAAATTGCCGCTCAGAAAGCTGCCGCCGAGCGCGCCGCCCAAATTGAACAAGCCAAGCAAGACCTGCTGTTGATCATCAACGACCAGGGAAATATGACCGTTGGCGAAAAAGAAGATAAAGTAGCCGAAATAGTGGCTATGGATTTGCACGACGCCGAAGTGGATGCTTTGATAGAACGTGCACAGCAAGCCATCGAGCGGCAAAAAGCTGAACTGAAGCGTCAGGAGGAGGAACGTCTGAGAAAAGAACGCGAGGCGCAACAGCAGGAAGAGCAGAAATTTGATAAACTCGAAGACATCTTCGACCGCGTGGCCGGCAACAAGTCGTTGGAGATGAGCAACCGAAGCATCGAAGAGGCGCTTCGTTATTTCTCCTCGCCCGACGTGCCCGTGCTCATCATTGTGTACATCGACAACGAAATCACCGACTACGACAAGCCCACCACCATCCGCAAATATCTGGAATACCTGAAGGATCAGGGCAAAAACCCCAACGACATCCACAATGTGAAGTTTGATGCCAATGGTAAAATAAATGAGTTGGAACTTATTAAAAAGTAATAGATCATGAAAACATTCAAAAATATTATTCTCGTAGCGATGATGGTGGCGTTGAGCATCAACACCTTCGCGCAGGACAATGTAAGCCCCGAACGCAAGCACGCCATCGACAGCCTGGCACTCGAAAAAGTACGCGACCTTAGCAAATACATCAGCATTATTGGCGACAAGCAGACACCCTGGTCGGAAGCCAACCGTGTGATCGACCGCACCCTGGAGCTTTTCATAGAAGGAGCGCAAATGGGCGTTTCGTCTTTGGCTTCCAAGGAAGTGGAATATTACGGCATCCGCACCTATCTGGAGCGACTGATGGCTTTGAATTATGACAAAGTAAAAATCGAGTGGTTCAACATCGAATACATCAGCGACCTGGAGCGCCAGCCCGACGGCCGCTACGTGGGCGTCATCACCATCTACCAGCGCTTCGAAGGCAGCGCCGGCGACAAGATGAAATATGTGGACACCACCAAAAAAGACATCACTGTGTACGTAGAACGCAAGCAGACCCAAATCGGTGGCCGCCTCATAGGCTTCTGGGACGTGCTGCTCGGCGATGTGCGTGTGGCCGAAACAATGCCTTAGTTTTTTGTTAATGATAAAACCATCCGCCGCAACGGGAGGCCTTCCTTCCGGCGGCGGATTTTTTTAAAAGGGCAGGTTGTGCAGCCACTATTCTCTGTTCTTAGCTTTTAATAAAAAATATTCCATCCGCCACCGACATTCTCTACTTTGTTTTGTTTTAAATATCAAAAATTAAAACCTGATGATGCAACAAAAAATCATTGTTTTTGTGTGGCTGATGATGGCAGCAACAGAAATATTTGCTCAAAGCGACGAGCTTACCCCTTACAATCGCGGGCGTTTTCAATACGACGAAACTTCGTTCTATGCCGAAACCAAGCAAGTAAATCAATTTTTCAGGCGCTTCAATGGTGAAGAAAATTTACGTGGCGCCCGCACAGCCACCGACGACCCACAATACCGCGATGCCGATCTGCGCCGTCGCTATATCAATGGCTTGTTCGACGAGCAAAGCGACAACCTGCCACCGATGCTCAAACGCGCCTTTGTGGCTGACGTTACCGGCGACGATCCCAAATTCCTCGACTTTCATGGCGGCGAATGGTTTGGCGAAGCAACGGTGCGCTTTACGCGAAATGGTAAAGAGGTTTTCCTCACTCTGTTTATGCAACTGGTGCCCGACAACCTCGGCTCCAAATGGGTGATCGACGAGGTGAAACATTACCCCTACGACTACCTCTATCATCGCGACGACAAGTCGCCCTCACGCTTTCTACACCCCCTGAGCCATGAGCTTGACTTTATGAACCTCGACCGCGTGTTTGCCTCCGAGGAGCACATCGGCGACTATTTCAAAAAAGGATTTGCTCCCGACAAACTCTCCATTTTTCTGTACGAATTGCGCAATGGCACCCTGAAGTTTAATTACGTCTCCGGCCTCAAATTTCATTTCTTTCAGTTGGACGGCTGGTATTTCGAGATCAGCGAGTTCAACCGGCCGGGCAACAACCGCGGCTGGCTCATCTCCAACCTTATCAGGCTGGAAGAAGGACAGCAGGAAAGTCTGAAAAATTTTATTTATAACCTCGATTAGCAACCAAAACCTCGATGAAAAACCTACCGATAAAGCTGGCCTTATTAATTGCTGCACTCATCCTGTTTATGATTCCGGCAGCAGGACAAACTGCGCTCACCCCGCAGGAGATAGAACGCTACAGTGAGGATGCACGCCAAATGGTTTCCTATCTCGAAAAAACCTTTAATACCCTGGGCAGCCCGAATGTATCCGTCAAAGAGAAAGACATCATCATCAACCAGAGTTGGGCAAAGATTTTTGCCGACAGCAAGGTGCAGATAGAAGACGACCTGGACGAAAACCGTGAGGTAAACATCAATAAAGACGTGCAGGCTTACCTAAAAGACATCGATTTCTTTTTTAAAAAAGTAGTTTTTAAATTTGATATCGAAAAAATAGAGCACCAAATCAACGAGAAAAATGAGCTTTTCTTCAAAGTAACCCTCAACCGCAACCTGCGCGGCACCACCATCGACGGCGACAGCGTAAACAGTAACCGGCTGCGCTACATCGAGATAAACCTCACCGACACCGACAAAGACCTGAAGGTGGCAAGCATCTACACCACACGCCTCAACGAAAAAGAGGAGCTGCGCAACTGGTGGAACGAGCTGCCGATGGCCTGGAAAGATTTTTTCGGAAGCCAGATCGTCCTCACCGAAGACCTGCGCCTGCAGGAGATCCTTTTTTATGACGACAGCCTGGCTCAGCTCCGCACAATAGTAGAACGACGCATGAGCCGCGACACCATGAATTATGTTGTAAATAACGATACCCTTACCATGCCGCTCAACGGCAGTGCTCCTTTTACCGCCGCTTTTGTCGACCGGCAAATCAGGAAAATCTTAAATTTCGACACCATCAATATTTCGGGCAACACGCGCATCCTTTCGCTGGAGCCACTCTCGAAGCTCACTTCGCTACAACGCATCAACTGCAGCCACACCTTTGTAGATGATCTCATGCCACTGCGCAACCACATCCAGCTCGAATTTCTTAACTGTGGCAACACTTCGGTGAATACTTTGGAGCCTTTGAAATATACCACACGGCTGGAAACGCTTCTGCTCAACAACACGCTGGTGCGCGATCTGACGGCGGTGCAGAATTTTAAACAACTGCGTCAGCTCAACTTCAGCAACACACCGGTGGCCGACATGACGGTAGTTTCCGGATTATTAAAACTTAATGAGCTGGAACTGATAGCCACGCAGGTAAGCACGCTTACGCCACTTCGGGATGCTGCTTCGCTGGAGCGCCTCGATTTTTCTGAAACCTCCATCGCCGACCTCTCACCCATCAAAAGCTTGAATAATCTCCGTTTCCTGAAGTTCGACCGCACCCCGGTGAATAATCTCACGCCATTACAAACTTTGGAAAATCTACAATATCTTTTTGCTGATCAAACCGCCATAAGCCAACTTGAACCGCTGGCCGACCTGCCACGTCTCAGCCGTGTTTATTGCGACCAATCAGGCGTAACGCGTGAGGTAGCCGTGGCATTTATGAAAAATAACCCGGAAGTACTGGTAATGTATGAGTCGGCAAATCTGGAAAGCTGGTGGAAACAGTTGACACCAGAATGGAAGCGCGTTTTTAAAGATGCCATCGGCCTTCAGCAGGAGCCTACCAAAGAGGAGCTGCATCAGATGTCGCGTATAAAAAACCTATCGGTTGCCGGCAACGAAATGATTCGTTCGTTGGAACCGCTCACCGCGCTGCCCATGCTCTACAGCCTGGAAGCGCAGGGCACCGGCATCTCTTCGCTTGAGCCGTTGGCCGACCTGGGCGATCTCCACGAAATCAACTTTTCGGATACACCCGTAGAAGATGTGCAGCCACTCCAAAATCTGACCAAGCTCGAAAAACTAACCTTCGACCGTACCCCCGTTAGAAGCATCGTGCCGCTGATGCCACTGGAGCAATTAGCGCTCGTGTACGCCGACAACACCAATGTGCCCGACGAAGAGATGGTTGAGTTTACCTACCGGCATCCCAAAGCGCTGGTGGTTTACCAAACACCGGAGCTGGTGCTGTGGTGGGAAAAATTGCCGCCCGTCTGGAAACTGCTTGCCGAGCAATTCATAAAAAGCGACGAAAACCTCTCGCGTGAGCAATTGCAAACCCTTGTCAACCTGCGCCGCATTCGGCTTAGCGACATGCCCGCGCTACAAAACAAAAGCAGCGAGATCAGAAGCCTGGAGCATATCGATAAGCTGCTGCTGCTCGAAGAGCTTAGCTTCAGCAACACCAGCATCACCAGCCTGGAACCTTTGCGTGGTATGACATCGCTGCGAATCCTGATCTGCCCCAACAATCCCATCGAAAGTCTGGAACCGCTCTCGGAAGTGCCTAATCTGGAAGTGCTCGATGTGCAAAATACTCCCGTCGAAAGCCTCGAATATCTTTCTCCGCTTACGCAAATGCGCAAACTCAACGCCTCCGGAACCATGATTAAAAGGCTCAAAGGCCTGCAGAACTTAACAAACCTCGAACAGCTCGACTGCTACAACACAAGCATCCGCCGACTAAACGAAATAGAAGGATTGCCCGCGCTGAAGCTGGTGCGCTGCTACAACACGCGCATCGCACAGCGCCGCATCGATAAGTTTAAAGAAAAAAATCCGCAGGTGGAGGTGGTCTTTTATTGATGGGGCAATCCCGATAAAATTGACGCATCGCGTTCCATCCGCAACAAGATATTGCAAGGATAGAACATCATGCGTTTTGATTCTTTTACCTACAAAAACCTGAGCAGTTGGTAAAAGAAAGTCAAAGTTTATTTTCTAAAGATCAAGGAGAGCACTCATGCATCTTAAGACGAATAAAAGATTGAGAAGAATTTAAACAGAAATTTTAGTTAAAACTGTGAGAGAAAAGTGGTGAGGTTGGTTTCGAGGCTTAATCCTAGCTTTTTGCGTAAGCGGATGCGGGCAGATTCAATACTGCGAACTTCGCGCGAAGTAAGAACAGCAATTTCTTTGGTGTTCAGATTGAGTTTAAGGAGCGCACAAAGTTTATTTTCGTTTGGTGTTAAATTAGGATAAACCTGATGCAGGTTGGTATAAAAATCAGAATAAACATTTTCGAAATAGGTCTTAAAATCTTCCCAATTGCCGCTGTTGTGGTTGTTGCGCAAATTGCGAATCTGATCTTCGAGTAATCCTATTTTATCCGAACCATTCGTTTGAATTGCCTGATGAATGTTCTCGAGGTCATTAATAAGCGACAAGAGATGCTCCTGCTGCCGTGTAATCGAAATTGCTCGGCTAACGAGTTCGCGGTTTTTGTGCTCTATCTCCATATTCAGCAAGGTTTCTCTTTCTTTTTGCAGCATAAGCTCCTGCTCTCTTTTTTCTGCTTGCTGCTGCCGGAAAATTGACTGCATCTTTTTTTGGGTTCTATATTTTCGCACCAGGGTGTAAGATGCGAGCAACATGAATAAAATCAAAATCACCGATCCGACAAGCAGATAATTCTTGGCTCTGTTTTTTAAGGTATGAATGGTGAGTTGATTTTGGATAAAAACTTTTTCGTGCATCAATTTATCCAGGTCGTGTTGCGATTGCATCAACAGTATCTGATGCGCATCGTCCATAGCTTGTATCGTGTCTTTGAATGATAATTGCAGCTTAAGAAAATAATTGGATTCACGAAAGTTGCCCGACTTTTCAAGACTTTCGGCCAGAACATGAGATGCCTCGGCTTTGATTTGGGGGCTGGATGTGCTTAAGGCATGCTGCAGTGCCTGTCTGGCAAATTGTTCTGATTTAGTGATTTCGCCGCGTTCTGACGCAATTTTTGCCAAAAGGGTATTAGCCTCTGCCAACACATTTGGAAATTGTTGGTAATAGCCGCTATCAGTAACTTGATGCAAATAAGCCAAAGATAAATCATCAACCTCGAGCAGATAATAAATCTCACCTAGATTTTTTATAGCAATGGCTTCCATGTATGGCGTTTGCGCCGACATGGCCAGGCCATAAAGTTTCAGGCTTGTTTCGAGTGCTTTAGCATATTTCTGTTTGTTTTTTTGAAAAACATATTGCTCGTGATAAATATCAAAACGAATTTGTTGTTGTGATACTTCGCTACTCAATATTATGGCAGAATCAAAATACTCCTCCGCTTTTGCAAGGTTTCCTGCTTTTAGGTTTAAGCCGCCAAGGCCTTTGTAAATTAGCGCAACATCATATTTAAGTTCGGAGGTTTCGATGAGTTTCAGGGCTGAATAATAGTGTGGAATGGCGCGGCCATAATCACCCATCTCCTGAAATATGATTGCCATCATCGAGTAAATTTTGGAACGTGTTCCCTGGTAATTAATAACCGACACCAATTCGATGGAATCGTTTTCGATGTTTTTCAACAAAGTATCCAGGATAAAAAAAGCATCCTGCAACTTGCTTTTATAAAAATTGCCACGTGCAATATTATAGGTCGAATGAAGCATACCGTGCCGATAAGAAATATTTTTTGAAATCTCCAGTGCCTGCTGCGATAGCGAAAGCATTTGCTCGGGGCCAGAGCTAATAATATCGGCCTCAGCCAAAAGGCTGTCGATAGTTTTGATGGTGATGCTATCAGGATTTCCTGGCTTGTGGCCTTGATCGATCTGTGCCTTACAAAAGAGTGTAGCCGAAAAAAATGCAATAATCAAAAACAATAACCTCATGATAAGTTCGGAAAATCACAAAAATAAACTTTCCTACATCATTTTGTAAAGGCAGTCTCCGATAAATTTTAGTCCGTAATAGTTACTCTGTGATAATTCGGTGTGCTATTTAATTTTGATAATCTTCTTGAATACAACTCTTTCTTCTGATTGCAATCGGCAGATATAATAGCCGGGTTTCAAATCCGGATTTTCATAAATAATATTGTGATCACCGGATGGTAAATATGCCTCGAAAGCAATATCAATTTCCTTTGCGTTTAAGTCGAGAATCTTGCATCGTACAATGGATGGTTTATCAAGATTGAAGCTCACGTTAGTTTGATTGACAAAAGGGTTGGGGTTGATGCCCCGAAAAGACAATCCAGCTTCGGTAGTAGGCTCAAATTCGGACACCGCCACATGAATACTGTCGGCCGAAAAACATAATGCCCAATATTCCAGCGAATTGTTTTGGGTAAGGGTGCCAGTAGCAATGTAGCTCTTGTTTGGCAGGATTTCGATGGTCGATCCAAAATCCTCACCCGAACCTCCGTAAGTTTTCATACCCATCTCATTACCTGAATTACCCATCCTGACGATCATAAAATCGTGCTGTCCATTGCCGTAACTATTCGTGGTGCCGGTAATTAAATATTCCTGATTATCATTTTCAACCACGCCTTCGAAGCCTTCGTTTTGATTGCCACCAACATTAGCAGCCCATTCCATCACGCCATCACCGTCAACCTTTACTACAAAGCCCTGCTCACCAAAGCCATACGATTGAGTTGAACCTACGGCTATATAGCCGCCATCTTTGGTTGGTCGCACAAAGCGGTACGAATCATAGTTGGTGCCGCCAACTACACTCGTCCAAATCGTATCACCCTGAGGATTAATTTTGATAAGATAACCATCACACAAGCCGTTGCCATAGCTAAAAGTATATCCTGAAAGAATATAATTTCCATCGTTAGTAGCCTGAATAGTAGCTCCATAATCATCAGAAGCACCACCATAAAACTTAAACCATTCAAGCGTGCCGGCATTGTCGGTTTTAAAAAGGGCAATCTGATTGCAATGAGAATCCTGCCAACAGTATCCTGCCAGCAGATAACCCTGATCGGGTGTTTGTTTAATGCTTCCAGCCAACTGCAAAATGCATCCATTGCTGTTTGGCACGATAGAAGTCCAAAGTGTATCTCCTTCTGAATCTGTTTTAATCAGACGCAAGTTGTTTCCTTCTGGGTAAAACGAATTTGAATAGGTGGCAATAATATATCCCTGATCTGCGGTTTCCTCGACCGAGAAAGGGAAATCGAAGGATGCCCCGCCATAGCTTTTATCCCATTGCAGGTTACCTGTAGAATCACATTTTATTAACCGGGTCGAAATAATTCCAGGGCCAAACGAATCACTCTCTCCAATTATTACAAAACCGCCATCACTTGCCGGCATCACCTGACGAACAAGGTCGGTATAAACTCCCGGATATGTTTTTTCCCATAGCAATTCGGGGGGCAATTGCGAATGTGCCATACAGCTTGCGCCAGTAAAAAATACGATGAGCAACATTTTTTTTAAGCACTTCATTTGATTTTGTGTCTTGATTTTTCCCATGATACAATTAGAATTTTTACAGTTAATAATAAGGGGCAAAATTATTCTATTGTTTCATCGAAGCCAACAAAACGAACCTTGCAACAGCACGGCATTTTGTGTTTTTACCACTGCATTAGCACAGCAAGTTCTCAATATGTTCGGCATTTTAGTTGACTTCGGCATCAAACTCAAGAAAAATTCTTCACGAACCAGCGCAAAAAGTTACACCCGCTTTTTTTGTCAGCAAAACTGACGATAGAAAGTCGCAGTCAGGGAGTAACTATGGTTCGTCCATCGAAGAACGATATGGAAACTAAAAAATCCTCCACGAATTCACAGGATTTGAAAAAATTGACGCGAAAAAACAATTTATCAAAGTAGCTATACACCGCCGGTGCACCCCACCTATGGCATAAAGATTTGAAATGATGTTGAGGCTCGAGGAGCAGCATGGCTGTCATTCAGTTGTGAAAATTTTTCTATTTTAGCGCCACTTAACATTTAAAAACTTAACGCTATGGAAGAAACAAATGCAACAACAACAAATTATCAAAGCAGTTATGCACCGCCGGTGCAGGCTCCTGTAACCGTCGGCGACTGGGTGCTTACCATTCTCATCACCGCTATCCCGCTCGTGGGCGTGATCATGCTTTTTGTATGGGCATTCTCGGGGGGCACCAACGTGAGCAAAGCCAACTGGGCAAAAGCCATCTTAATATGGATGCTGGTAGGCCTGGTGCTGACGATCTTGTTCTGGGGAGCGCTCGGCTCGATGTTTATGGGAGGTTTAAATTATTAAACCAGGGCATTAATTATCCTCGGCATACCATTCGGTATAGGAGGTAACGGTTTCCCAAAGTTTCAGGTGGTGGAGTTTCACATGTGCGGGCAAAGCAGCCTGGATGCGGGCTGCAAAATCGATAATCAGATTTTCGCTCGTCGGCTGATACTCCACCACTACTATTCGCTCGTAGTGTTGTTGCATTAGGTTCAATAGCTCTTCTGGCGTATCGTTGCGCAAAATCAGTGAGTGGTCCAGCGCATCGGTTATCAATCCTTTTATTATCCTTTTTAAATCTTTAAAGTCGATCACCATGCCATATTTGGGTGAGGCTGGCTCGGTCACCGGCTCGCCGATAAGCGTTACCAACAATTCGTAGGAGTGTCCGTGTATGTTGCTGCACAGCCCGTCGTGGCCGGGAAGCGCGTGCGCCATATCGAATTTATAGGCTTTGGTAATTCTAATCTTCGCCATGCGTTGGTTGGTTTTTGGTGTTAATGAAAAATCTTAAAACTGATACGCTGTTGCGAAGCCTGATCGGTGATGTGCAGCAGATAAAAGCCGTGCGGCAAATCCACCAGGCTGATGCTGCTCAGCTTTTGGCCGTCGGTTTCCATTGTTGTAATAATGCGACCGGTAGCATCCGAAAGCGAATAAACGAGCGGCTGCTGTGCTGCTTCTGCTGTGCTGTTGATGTACAGAAAATCTGCTGTGGGATTGGGATACACCGAAAAGTTGGTCGTGCTAAACCACGGCTCTTCCACGCCGTTAGGATCGAACCACACGATTTCCACAAATTCCGGATGGTCGATATAGGGATTTCGATTTTGCTGGATGGCATATACTGCGTTGTTGCGGGCTACTTCTTTGTCGCTCACCGGATCGTCGAGGTGCCAGGCGTGGAGCATCTGCAGCGCCCACGCTTTGGGTTGCGCGCCGTTTACCATCGGGCTGCCCGGCCAGTTGCTGTCTTCGTCTAAGTAGCGTGTAGCCATATAAAAATAGGTGCGGGCAAAATCACCTTTGTAGGCATCGATAGGTTCAAACACTACGCCGGAGTAGCCCGGGGTGATGCAGCTCCCGAGTTTACAGCCGTTGAGCGATGTCCAACTGGCAGTTCCCACTTCGCCGTAAGGATAGTTGCCGCGTTTGCCATTTACGTAGCCGTCGGTAGGATACACCTGAAACAGGTCGGTATTCATGGGCGCCACCGTGCCGCCAAACCAACTCCGCGGAAACGAATGCTCCCGGTTGTAGCAGTCGCCCTCGCTGTTGTAGTTGCCACACTGATCCGAAAAAAAGGTAAACTGATAGGGTGGCGAGCCGCCGGGAACATCCGAATACATATCCCACACTTTCCCGTTGGGTTTCTTGTCGGTATCTTCGTAGGCGTTCCACAGCGCACTATAGCTAATGGCATTGTGACCGTCGATGATATTATGAAGCGCCTGCTGCATGGCGGCGCCTTCCAGTCCGGCAGCACTGTTGTAATATCCGGCGGGTTCCTGCGCCGCCGCAGCAACAAAAACAAAAAGAATCCACGAAAAGCAAAATTTCCTCATTATAAAAATTATAAAACATTAAAACGTTCCAAAAGTAAAAAAATGGCAATGCCCATCACCAATACGCCGCCGGCCAGCATTATGCGCATCGCCAGCAGGAACCGGTGGCTCTTGCGGCCAAAGAAAAAAGCAACCGTTACCGCTGTCGCGAAAACAACGGCTACCGTGATGAGCGTTTCATTAAAAGATGCGTACAGGAAAGGCAGAATGATGCCCAGCATAAAAATATTAATGCCCACCGCCGAAGCATAGCCAAGCATCACTGGCGTGCTGGTAAGTTCCCAGGTCATTTCGTGAAACTTTGCGTTGAAAGATTTGATTACAATTTTTAGCCCCAGCAAAAACAAAATAGCCGGCGCCACCACCTGCATGTTGCTGCTGATGAGTGATAGCAGCCACAGCCCGCCCGAAAAACCAAGCCCCACATACACCATATTTATTAATACAATGCTTAGCGCAATTTTGAAAACAAAACGCCTGCGGGCTTCTTTGAGGAAGCCGTTGAGGTAGATGGTGGCAAAGGTGTCGGTGGCCATGCCTATTAAGATCAAAATCAGCAAGATGCTATGCAAAATCAGACGAATATTGGTAAAAATAAAGTGGCAAAAGTATCAAAAAAAGCCCCGTCGGTGGCTTTCGATAGCTTACAGAGGGAAAATCTCAATATTAAAAACTGCTTCTATCCACTAACTTCTTTTCTCTTCTCAAACAAGCGCCACAATTTTCTCAAGCCACCGGGCATCGGTATCGTCGAAGGAATCAAGGTGGGCACTATCCACATCGAGTACGCCGTAAATATGTCCACCTTCGTCACGCAGCGGCACCACTATTTCGGAGCGCGAGCGCGAATCGCAGGCAATGTGTCCGGGGAATTGATGCACATCAGCAACCACAATGGTTTGCCCGTCGATAATGGATTTCCAGCAAACGCCGGTATTTTTGCGTAGCACCTGGCACGCTACCGGCCCCTGGTAGCAGCGCACGATAAGCTCGCCCTGATCCAGGCAGTAGAATCCTGTCCAAAAGAAATATTCCATCTTATGGTGCAACACAGCGACAATGGTAGCCATGCGTGCCTCGCGGTTGCGCGTGGCGGTGAGAAGATCCTTCAGTTGTGCGTGAATCCGCTGGTAGCGCCCCGCCTTTTTCTTTTCGTCCATGATAATTTATTTTAAATGGCTTAACGCGATGTGCCGGCGAATGTTTTGGTCTGACGACAGCAATAGTTTTTCGGATGTTTCCATTTTTACTCTTCTGCCGCCCATTGCCTGAACAGGAATGGGTCGGGCTGGCCGTTGCGCACCGGGCGCATCCTGAAAGTAAACTGATAATCTGTGGCGGGCAGCACATATTGCGGATGCGTTCTGGCTCCCCAGCTATCGTCGCCGCCGACGCCCATCTGCTGCAAATCGACAGTTACGAAAACGGTGTCGCGCAAAACAATATCGTTGGTATGGCGGTAATTGCTTTTGGTGCCCTGGTCGAAATCCTCGATGCTGTTGTGCAGCGCCGAGCCGGAAAACTGTGGCATGCCATCTATCAGCAATCCGTTGCCGGCATCATCTGTGAGCGTCATCCAGCGGATGTTGGTTTTATAGCCGTTTTCCTGCGGGCGGATGTAGGGAAAATATTGCTCGGCAGCGGTGCTGTTGTATTTGCCCACAAAAGCTGCTGTGTTGCGGTCGATGTAATTTTCGTGCGGTCCGCGGCCAAACCATTGCAGCTTGTCATATTGTCCGGGCATCGCCCAGCGCATCCCAAAGCGCGGCAGCTCCGGGCGCAGCGTGCGCAGGTCGATATATTTTGTTTGCAAATCGCTTTCTGTGTTAATATCAGGATTGTTTAAATTTTCAAAATCAAGATAAAGAATCAGGTTTTCCTCTTTGCCGGTCGTTGGCGCCGCAGCGTTGGCTTTAATTTCTTCGGCGGTGCGCGCAACATTCCAAAGACGTAGTTCGTCAATCTTACCACGAAATAGCCGCTCGCCCTGCCCGTAGCCACCAATGTAGCTCAACCCGGAGAAGTCGGCTACCACCCCGTCGGTGATTGTATTTTCTGAAATCAAATCCCCATCCAAATAAAATTTCACCGCTCCTTCGGTACTGCTGTATACCGCCGAAATCAGATACCATTGATCATCAGCAAAAGGAAAATCCAGCGTTATCTGTTCGTTGCCGGCCAGGCAGAAGCAGAGTTTTCCGTTGTCACGAAATTCGTAATGCAGGCGGTGCTTTGCCCATTCGGCGTTGTTCCAGATGGTGTTGTTGCTGCCAAAAGCCGAAGGATACACCAGTGTTTCGATGGTAAAATCCGGTAACTTTTCGTTCTGCACCATATCGAGCTGTAGCATGGCGGGCAGCGCGTCGAGGTCGAGGGCGTGGCCAAAACCCTGTCGGGAGGAGGTGAGCACCTCTACATCAGGATCGGGAGGCGGCAGCATTGTCAGCCGTTGGTCCACCACCACCTCGCCACGCCCGTTGATGGTGTATTCCACCGACAGTTCTGCCATCACTTCGGGCAGGTAATAATCGGCTGTAAAAATCGCACGGCTGCCATCGATGGCTGTAAAAGTTGCTTTGCGCAAAATTCTTGTGTCGGGCGCCGTCTTCCACATTTTGCAGCGCTTGTCCATGCCGTTGCCAAAATCGTTGTCGGTAGGCGCACGCCAAAAGTTGAAATCCATCGGCTCCTCCAGTAAGTCGTTTCCGTCGGATTTCCAGCGCACCATTTCACCGCTATTTTTATCAAAATCTATTATAAATATAAAATCTTTTCCGCTAAAGCGTAATAACTCCTCCAGCTCCATCACCTGCAGTTCGCCGGCAACGGGCGGCATCACTTTTACAGGCGGCATATAGTTGGGGATAGGAAACTGTGCTGTTGCCACCGGATATTCTGCCGGCAGCAGCCCGTCGGCACCAATAGTCTGTAAACTGAAATTGATAAAATACTCTTCGCCAGGCCGCTGATGCAATGTGTCGTAATCCAAATGGAAGGTGCGGCTGGTGTGTGGCGCTATTGCAGGACGCTCCACAACGCCTTCCAGCAGCGTGCGTCCTTGCGACATCACCTCCCACCGCAAGTCGAAATGCGAGAGATCCAAAAAGTCGTGTTGGTTAATGATATGAAAGCGTCCGCCCAGTGGATTCACCGGCACAATTTCCAAAGGCTGGTACACCTTTTTCACCTCTGCCATAGCCGGGTGCGGCGTGCGGTCGGGCGACACCAGGCCGTTGACGCAGAAGTTGCCGTCGCTCGGAACATCCTTGCCACCAAAGTCGCCACCGTAAGCATAATATTCTGTTCCGGATTCGTCGGCAACCAAAATTCCCTGATCCACCCAGTCCCAGATAAAGCCACCCTGCAGATGATCGTATTTTTTAATTACATCCCAATAATCCTGCAGGTTGCCGGTACTGTTGCCCATTGCATGCGCATATTCGCACATGATGAGCGGCCGCTCCTGGGGTTGCTGCGCATACTTTTCGATGTATTGGATGGAAGTATACATCGGACAAAAAATATCCGTGTTAGCGCCCAGCAGCGCACGTTCGTACTGAATCGGTCGGGATGGGTCGCGTTGTTTGAGCCATTGGTAGCAAGCGGTGAAGTTAACGCCGTCGCCGGCTTCGTTGCCCAACGACCAGATAATAATCGAAGGGTGATTTTTGTCGCGCTCCGTCATATTTTGTACCCTCTCGAGATGCGCTTTGCGCCACAGCGTATCTTTGGCCAGGCTGCGCTCGCCATAGCCCATGCCGTGCGATTCGATGTTGGCTTCGTCGATTACGTAAAGGCCGTATTTATCGCAGAGCTTGTACCAGCGCGGGTCGTCGGGATAGTGGCAGGTGCGCACGGCGTTCACATTGTTGAGTTTCATCAGCCTGACGTCGTCGAGCATGGAAGCCTCGCTGATTACATGACCTGTCAATGGGTCGTGCTCGTGGCGGTTGACGCCCCGCAGCAGCACTGCCATCCCGTTGACTAACAATTGGCCATTTTTAATTTCGATGCTTCTAAATCCGGTCTTTGCCGAAACGACTTCCTGCACGCCGGTTTTTGGTTCTGCCAAAGTGAGTACCACGGTGTAAAGCTCCGGCGTTTCGGCCGTCCAGCGGCGTGGTGATTTTATTTTTGTATTAAAAGTGAGGGTGGTTGTTTCCTGCCCGCCAAGTTTTATTTCCCGTGTTTGCTCGTCAATCAGGCTTCCGGTGGATTGGCCGAAGAGCTGAAGTTTGAGGGTAGCTTTCTGCGTTTGTTGTGGGATGTAATTATGCAGCAGCACCTCCGTTTTCATCTCACCATCTGTGTAATTTGCCGTAAGGCCGGCATGCACAAAAAAGTCGTCGATGGAAAGATTGGGTTTGGAATACAAAAACAGATCGCGCTCTATGCCGCTGATGCGCCAGAAGTCCTGGCATTCGAGGTAAGAGCCATCACTCCAGCGCACCACCTGCATGGCCAGTTTATTATTACCCTCTTTTATAAAATTTGTAATGTCGAACTCCGCCGGCGTTTTGCTGTCCTGACTGTATCCGGCCTGCTGCCCGTTTACCCACAGGTGCATGGCCGATTTTACGGCGCCCACATGCAGGATTACGCGCCGCCCGCGCCAGTTGTCGGGCACTTCAAACCAGGTGACGTAGGCGCCCACCGGATTGTCGATGTTAGGGATTTCAGGAGGTTGCGGATCCCACGTCCATTCGTAGGGTTGATTTACATAAATAGGAATTCCATAACCCGACAGCTCCCAGTTGGCCGGCACGCTGATGCTGTCCCAGCCGCTGTGGTCGTATTTCGGAAGATAAAAACCTGCCGGTCGGTTGGGCAACTGTGGCTCCCACCGGAAAAGCCACTTTCCGTTGAGGCTTTTAAAATAGGGCGACTGCTTCCACTGATCGGCGAAAGCCTGCTCAGTGTTTGCATAAGGAATAGCAAAAGCATGCGGTGCCAGCTTGCCACGCCCGGTCATCAGTGGATTTTGGATGTCATCGAAAATGGTATCCTGCTGCCCGTGTGCCATCCCGCAAAAAAACAGGGCTGTTATTAATATGGTGTAACGAATTTTGCTCATAACATTTTTTTATCAGAGTTTATTTTAAGCTGTTTTCATTGATTTCAATTTCTTGCTATGTCAGGTTGTAAAGCTGATAAACCAACTGGTCGATTTGAGTTTCGAGAGCGGGGGCATCAAAACCCGGATTGGTTTCTTTATTTTTAAGAATCTTGTTTACCTGCGTGTTTATTTTCGATCTCACCTCCTGGCGTTCTTTGGCAATGGGAATTTGACTGAAATATGTCCAAAAATCAATCATCAATAGCTGCTATTAAAAATATTAAAAGTTCTGGTGGACTTGTCCATTGAGTTTTTAATATAGGGATTTATTTGAATTTTGTTTTTTGATTTTTGGAATTTTTCATTAATAGCTGCTGCTGACACCAAAAACCGGTTTGCGTTTTATCCAGCGTCCGCGGGTAAAGTCGGGGAAGTCCTGTGGTTCGCTGCTATTGGCGATAGAGCGCTCCGAGAGCGGTGTGATGACGCTCCAGGCCGCCGCATCATAAACGTCGAGTGGCGGAGCAATGCCGCGTTTGATGGATTCGACAAAGGCGTTCATCACAAAAAAGTCCATACCGCCGTGGCCTGAGCCTTCGGCCAGATTTTCATAGGTTTTCCAAAGTGGATGATCGTATTTATCGATGTAAGGCTGCGACGGCTCCCAGCGGTGCGGGTCGCTTGTACCTTCGATATAAATCTGGTTGCCGTCTTTCATCCACAGGCCTTTGGTTCCCTGCACACGGAAGCCCAGCGAATAGGGTCGTGGCAGCGTAGTGTCGTGAAGTACGATAATCGACTCGCCGTTGGCGGTGGTGATGGTGGTGGTGACGATGTCGCCCATTTTCCATTCCAGGCGCGCGTTGGGATGGTCGGCACCACCCTTTTCGACGATGTAATTGTTGATGCCGCGTGCTTTGGTAGCGGTGGAGGTGAGCGACACAAAGCGGTTGCCACGGTTGATGTCGAGCATGTTGGCGATGGGGCCTACGCCATGTGTGGGATAGACGTCGCCGTTGCGTTTCAGGTAATGCTCGGTGCGCCAGCGTGCCTCTGAATAACCTTTTTCGCCAAATTCTACTCCGCCGCCATAGGCTTGCGTGCCGTCGTTGAACAACACTTCGCGCAGGTCGTGCTGGTAGCCGCAATGGCAGTGCAGCAACTCACCAAAGATGCCTTGTTTCACCATGTTGTGGATGGCCATGATGTCGCGGCGGTAGCATACGTTTTCGAGGATCATGCAGTGGCTGCCGCTGCTTTCGGAGGCATTCACCATATCCCAGCAATCTTCGATGGTGTTGGCTGCCGACACTTCCACGCCTGCGTATTTTCCGGCTTTCATGGTATCTACCGCCATGATGGGGTGCCAGAGCCAAGGTGTAGAGATGACAACGCCTTGCACGTCGGGCAGTTGCAACATGTCGCGGTAAGCGTATTCGCTGCCCGTAAAAGTGGCCGGCTCGCGATGGCCTGCCTCGCGGATCATTTTCAAAGCTTTGCCGAGCATCTCTCCGTCCACGTCGCAGATAGCGCTCACTTCAATGTCGTCGCGCTGCAACAAATTGTGGAGATGGTTTTGTCCGCGCAGCCCGGTGCCAATCAGGGCAACGTTTACTTTGGAAGGTTTCAGCGGGTTGCCAAAAACGAGGGTGGGGGAGGCTGCTATTGCCAATCCGGCAATTGATGCAGTTTTTAAAAAAGCGCGGCGCGAGAAATCGTTTTTCATGGAGCTTTTCATTCGACAGGTTGAGAAAGGTTATTTGAAAAAAATCAATTGACGCTTAAATCTTCAAATACGTGCTCCATCACCAATGCCAAAGCGCCCATTACGGCAGCTTTTTCGCCCAGCGTGGAGGTAATCAGTCGGGTGGCCTTTTGTATCTGACCAATGGTGTACTTGTTGAGCGTTTGATGCACCGGATCGAGCAGAAACTGCTGTGCCCGCGACATGTGGCCTCCCAGGATAATGGTCTCCGGATTAAAAAGATGGATGAGCGTGGAGAGTCCCTTGCCGAGAAACGTGCCTGTTTGGCCGATGAGATCGATAGCCAACTGATCGCCCTGGAGAGCAGCGTCAATTATCGTATTGCAGCTCATCTCGGCAGAGTGGTTGGACAAAATGGTGGATTTCCCTGCGGCCACCGCTGCCAGCGCCATACGCGTAAGCGCGTCGCCCGAAGCCACCGTTTCCAGACAGCCATGTTTGCCGCAAATGCACAGCAGACCCTCTTCCTGGATTTTGATATGTCCAAATTCACCGGCAAAACCGGAATGACCCTGATAGAGCTTTCCGTTGAGTATCATGCCCATCCCTATGCCGGCGCCGATATTTACACACAACACGTTCTCCTGGCCGGCAGCACTGCCAAATACATACTCGCCAAGTGCCATCAGGCGGGCATCGTTGTCGGTAAATACAGGCTTGCCAAATTTTTCTTCAAATAAAGTTTTTACCGATTTCTCGGAAAAGTTCAAATGCGAATAACTCAGCCCCAAACGTGGATCGGTAAGGCCAGTGATGGCTATGCCAATGCCGAGCATTTGGTCATTATTAATTTTTGCTGAAGCCAGCACACGCACTACCTCTTGATGCAAAGCATCTACGAAACCCTGCGTATTTTCGAGCTGGCGCCTGAAAATATGAATCTTACCAACCAACTGATTGGTAAGGTCGAACACACCAATTTCGGTGGTGCTGTGGCTGATGTTGATGCCAACGACATATCGTGCCGGAGGATTGATTCCAAACATCAGCGGACGACGCCCGCCAATGCTCTGGCCGATGCCTTCATCACGTACCAGGTTTTCCGCTATCAGCTCGTTGAGCAGCTTTTGAATTGAGGGCGAGCTCATGTTGGTGAGTTTGCAGATTTCAGGATTCGACAATTGACCCCGGGTGTAGAGATGGTACAAAATGCGCTTCTTCTGCATGTAGCGCTTTCGCGAAAGGTTGGTGAGGCTGGCCATGTTCCCGTTTTGCATAAAAATCGGGTCGTAGCTTACGTGGGTAGAGATGATTTCCTTCATAGTCCGGTATTTTTTTGAGGGCGCTAAATTAAGATTAGTTAACGAACTATTTGCAAATGTTTCGTGAATTTTTAAAGCCTGTGGCGTAGGGGGTTGTAAATGTGGTGATTAGAATGCAATAAATTTTCCAAATAGTCAAAGATTTCTTTAAGGTCTCGCTTAGCAGGATTTGTCCAAATTATTTTTAATGATCGGTTCCCCACGTTTTTATTTCCTGTTTTAAATCCTGATGTGAGGTGATATTCCCACTGTGATAGGCGGCGTCAGCAGCTTCAATACGCTGATAAAATTCTTCAAGCGAAATGGGTTTTAAGGCGGGCAGTGATTCTTCCTCGATTTTTCTTTGATTTTTAAAATCAAGTTTCGATCTTCGATATTGATCAGTTGCTGTATGATGTGGTATTTTATTTCTTCATTAATAAAACAAAAACTTCTCATCGGGGTTGTAGAGCGCTCTTATTCCACCAGGCTTTCTGAGCATTTCACCTTCCTTATTCTGAACTTCACAGCTTTTCTGTTGCTTCCGGGCCAGGCCGTACCCTACATTTGCATCATAGTTTTTTACTTGATGAATCAAAACAAAATTAATAACCATCAAAAAATTAAAATTATGAAAACACTTGCAATGACCCTCACAATGATGCTGATGATAGCCGCCACAGGGGCTATGGGACAGACATCAAAATCGGATGGCTTTTTCACCGCTATGACGCTCAATGGGCATGATGTGGTAGAGCTGCGACTGATGAAACCTGACGGTACAGCTGTAACCGTTGTGGTTACGGATAAATCGGGCGCTGTTGTTTACAGCAAACGCATCAAAAAGCAAAACAACCTGCTGATCTCGCACAATGTAAGCACACTCGACGACGGCATTTACACCTACACAGTAAAATCTGCCGACCAAACGCTGCGCTCTACCGACGTACTAAAGGCAACCGACCGACCATTGATTTACAAGCCCATCGAAAATTTGGCTGAAGCGACTGAATAGTTTTTCCAAACGTCTCATTTGGTTTTGAAAGACCCGGAGTAATTTCCGGGTTTTTTTGTGGAAGTAAGTCCAATCAGGATAGTCCTCAATTCTTCTCGAAGAGGTTTTTTTTAAAAACTCATTCCCAGGCTGTGATAGATGGATAGATGGTTATTTGAGTGCTTCGGCGCCACCTACGATTTCCAATATTTCGCTGGTGATGGCTGCCTGGCGTGCTTTGTTGTACGAAAGCCGGAGGCTTTTGATCAGCTCGTCGGCGTTGTCGGTAGCTTTGTGCATGGCGGTCATGCGCGCGCCGTGCTCAGAAGCCGCCGAGTCGAGCAGCGCTTTGTAAAATTGAATGGTCAATGCTTTTGGGATGAGTTCGTGCAGAATTTCTTCTTTGGATGGCTCGAAGATATAATAATCCTCACTTTTCTCCGGGGTGAAAGTCGAATCTGATTCCTGCGGCGCTACAGGCAGAAGCTGTTCGATGGTAAGCACTTGGACTGCAGCATTTTTAAATTGGTTGTAAATGATGTCGATGCGGTCATACTTTTCCTCAGCAAATTCTTTCAGCAGCGTTTGAGCCAATGGTTTCACGTTGTCCATCGAAAGATCGTCGAGCGGTGTATCGTTTCGATGTGCCACATCAATTTTTCGTGCCTTGAGGAAGTCGAAGACTTTTTTGCCGATGGTATAGATTTCTACTTGTCCGGCTTTGAATTGCGTTAGGTAGTTTTGGCCAATGTGCTGCATTGCCTCTTTGGCCACGTTGGCATTAAAGGGACCCGACAGCCCGCGGTTGGAAGCTATGGCCACGATCAGCACTTTCTCAGGCACACGCTGCCGGGTATAAACACTCACGGTGCTTTTTCCAAGGCTGGTGCTGACGTGCTGCATGATCTCCGACAACTTTTCGGCATAAGGGCGCATGTTGTGTATGGCATTTTGCGCTTTGCGCAGCTTTGACGCCGATACCATCTTCATGGCGCTGGTAATCTGCTTGGTAGAGTTTACCGATTCGATGCGTGAACGTACTTCCTTTAAATTGGCCATGGTATTATCAAAATATCTGAGCTTAAAATTTTAAATGACAATAAAACAAATCACAAACAATTCTCACTATTTTTTCTCGTATTTGGCGGCAACTTCACGCGCCACTTTTTCGAGTGTTTTGGTGTCTTCGTCCAACAGCTTGCCGGCGCGTAAATTTTTAAGAACATTGCTGTATTGAACTTCGAGCAGATGCAGAAAATCGTTCTCAAAGTCGCGGACATAGTTCAGGGGCACTTTGCGCAAAAGCCCGTGTGTGCCGCAAAAGATGATGGCGATCTGCTTCTCTACCGGCATGGGCGAATATTGCGGTTGCTTGAGTATCTCTACGTTGCGGCGTCCTTTTTCGAGCACAGCCATGGTAGCGGCATCGAGGTCGGAGCCAAATTTGGCGAAAGCCTCCAGCTCGCGAAACTGCGCCTGGTCGAGCTTTAGCGTCCCGGCAACTTTTTTCATCGATTTTATCTGCGCATTACCACCTACCCGCGACACCGAGATGCCCACGTTGATGGCGGGACGGATGCCGGCGTTAAAGAGATTGGATTCGAGGAATATCTGTCCGTCGGTAATAGAGATTACGTTGGTGGGGATGTAGGCAGAAACGTCGCCGGCCTGTGTTTCGATGATGGGCAATGCTGTGAGCGAGCCGCCACCTTTCACCATGTGGCGAATGGTTTCGGGCAGGTCGTTCATCTGGCGTGCTATTTCGTCGTTGTTGATAATTTTGGCAGCACGTTCGAGCAGGCGCGAGTGCAGATAAAATACGTCGCCGGGATAAGCCTCGCGGCCTGGCGGACGGCGCAGCAGCAGCGATACTTCGCGGTAAGCTACGGCCTGTTTCGACAAGTCGTCGAAGATTACCAGGGCGGGTCGTCCGGTGTCGCGGAAAAATTCGCCGATGGCGGCGCCGGCAAAGGGAGCGTAAAACTGCATGGCGGCGGGGTCGCTGGCGGTGGCTGTGACGATGACGGTGTAGGGCAGCGCGCCTTTGTCTTCAAGGATTTTTACGATGTTGGCCACCGTAGATCCTTTTTGACCCGAAGCCACATAAATGCAGTACACCGGCTCGCCTTTGTCGTAAAATTCTTTTTGGTTGATGATGGCGTCGATGGCGATGGCTGTTTTTCCGGTCTGGCGGTCGCCGATGATCAGCTCGCGTTGGCCGCGGCCAATAGGGATCATCGCGTCCACCGCTTTTATTCCGGTTTGCAGCGGTTCGTTTACCGGCTGCCGGTAGATTACGCCGGGAGCTTTGCGCTCCAGAGGCAGCTCCCAGGTTTCGCCTTTTATCTCGCCTTTGCCGTCGATGGGTTGCCCCAGCGTGTCGATCACGCGCCCAAGCAGCCCCATGCCTACGTTGATGGAGGCGATGCGCCCGGTACGTTTTACCACGTCGCCTTCTTTCACATCACGCACCTCGCCCAGCAACACAATGCCTACGTTGTCCTGTTCCAGGTTGAGTACGATGCCTTTGAGGTTTCCTTTCTCAAATTCTACCAGCTCGCCCGATTCTACATTGCTCAAGCCATAAACGCGGGCAATGCCGTCGCCTATCTGAAGCACCGAACCGGTCTCTTCAAGCTCGCTCTGGGTCATGAAGCCGGCAAGTTCCTGACGTAATATTTCCGATACTTCGGCGGGTTTTATCTGTGACATATCTCGTATTGTTGTTAATTCATTTTTTTAATAAAAAACTAAAATCCTTTGACGTACAGGTTCTCTCCAAAGGTTTTGGAAAGCCTGTCGAGTTGACGCCGGATGCTGGCATCGTATTTCTTATCGTCGAGGTTGATGATGAAACCACCGATCACGTCGGGGTCGATAAGCTCGATGAGTTCTATTGTATAGTCCAAATCCCGGTGGAGCACCTCCATCAGGTTTTTGCGTGTGTTTTCGTCAAGTGGCATCGCTGTGGTAAGCTTCACTGTGAGAATCCGGTGGTGTTTTTTGTAGATAGTAACAAAAGCATCCGTGATCTCCTGCAGGAACACCTCGCGTTCTTTGTGGGTGATGAGCTGCAGGAAGCGCATGGTAAGCTCGTCGAGATGGCTACCGAAAACTCCCTTGAGAATTCGGTTTTTTTTACCATCAGGCACCACAGGGCTTTTCAACAGCCTGCGGAATTGCGGGTTTTCGGCAACAACTTTCTGTATCAGCCTTACATCATCATTGACGCGCTCCAGCCGGTTTATCTCCAGTGACAGATTGAAAAGTGCCTGCGCATATCGTTTTGAAATGATGGCTAAATCCATGGTGGCAAAGGGTTAGTTAAGGCTTGTTTTACGAATAAGCTCATCGGCATAAGCATTTTGCTTCTCCTTGCTGTCGAGTTCGCGTTGCAATACCTTCTCGGCAATCTCTATCGAAAGCATGGCAATTTGATTTCTCAGATCTACCAGGGCGGCTTTCTTATCGTTTTCGATGGTCTCGTGGGCGCTCTCGATGATACGGTTGGCTTCGGCAGTGGCGCTTTCGCGTGCCTCTTCGATGATTTTATCTTTTATCACCCTTGCCTGCTGCAGCAAGGCATCACGCTCTTCTTTGGCTTCGGCCAGCAGTTGCACGTTGCTAAACTTCATATCCAGCATTTCCTGGCGCGCCTTGTCGGCCTGATGCAGCGCTTCATCGATGGAGTCTTCGCGTTCAGTCAACGACTTCATGATAGGTTTCCAGGCAAAGCGTCCCAAGATCAACAGCAAGGTGCCAAAGGCCAGCGTCATCCAGAAGATTAGTCCTATTCCGGGGCTAACTAATTCCATAACTTATCAGTCATTATTATGATTTGGAATAATAAAATTCGTAAAATAAAAACCCTGCCTCCCGGCCATACACCGGGTTGCAGGATTGTTTTGCTAAAGGATAACAATGAGCAGGCACACTACACCAGCAAAGAAGGCAACGCCTTCGATGAGTGCCGCAGCCACGATCATGTTGGAGCGGATGTCGCCGGCAGCTTCCGGCTGACGGGCAATGGCTTCGACAGCAGCAGTACCTATCCGCCCGATACCCACCCCGGCACCAATAGCTGCCAGTGCGGCACCGAGAGCGGCACCAATTTTTGCGTAAGGTGCAAGATCAGTTGCTACCTGTAATAAAATGGTTAATAATTCCATACTGTTTGAGATATTAAAATGTGATAACTTAAAATACTTTTATCCGATCATTTATTAATAAAAAAATTGAAATTCCGAAACTTAATGTCCCTCCTCGGTGGCCATGCCGAAATAGAGTGCCGAGAGCAGCGTAAACACATACGCCTGTATAAAAGCTACCAGCAGCTCGAGTACATACATAAATATTGCAAAGACTACCGATACCACCGAGATGCTATAGCCTGCCCCAAGGCTCATTTCACCAAAAATAAATATCAAACTGAAAAAGCCCATCACGATGATGTGGCCGGCGGTCATATTGGCAAAAAGTCGCACCGTCAGTACAAAAGGCTTGGTGAACATACCGAAAAGCTCTACGATGGGCATGAGCGGCAGGGGCATTTTGAGCCACCACGGTACGCCGGGCGTATTAAAAATGTGCATCCAGTAACTGCGTCCTGCGCTCAGGTTGGTGATGAAAAAGGTAAACAAAGCAAGGACCCCGGTCACAGCAATGTTTCCTGTTACGTTGGCGCCACCCGGAAAGATGGGAACCAAGCCCAGGAGGTTGTTCAAAAAAATAAAAAAGAACAAGGTCAGCAGAAAAGGCATGTAGCGTTCATATTTTTTTTCGCCAATAGATCCTTTGGCGATGTCGTCGCGGATAAAAAGGATAAGCGGCTCCAGCAGCGACTGTATTCCCTTGGGTGCTTTGCCGCTTCTACGGCGGTAGGTGCGGGCTATCGAAACAAAAAGCCAGGTTATTAATATCACGCTGATAAAGATGGAACACACATTTTTGGTGATGGAAAAATCGAGCGGCAGCTCCTCGTTTTCCACCATGGTGATGCGCTGATCGTCCTGAGGGTGCACAGTGAGCATCTCTACAATTTTGCCTTTATTATCACCTTCATTTGCAATAGCGAAACCTTTGTATTGTGCATGTCCGTGGTTAAAACGGCTCGACATAAAAACATGCAGCGCACCCTTGTGCCACAGTATGACGGGCAACGGCAGCGTAAGGTGAAAATCGCCCACACTCAGGATGTGCCACTCGTGGGCGTCGACGATGTGGTCGATGATGAATTCGCCGGCATTGAAAGCCGCCTTGGGAACAGTGTCCTGCACATTTTTGTGGTGCACATCGGTCTGCGGATGCCCGGTTTGTCCGCCCAGCGACATCGCCTGAAAAACGGCAAACAGCAACAAACCGCCAAAGATCAACAGATTGCGCCGCAGGCCTGATTTTATATGGAAATGTTTATTCATTATTTTCACAACTCAATTTTTATCCAACCAGCACCAACACATGGTTTTCCTTCACTTCCACCACACCGCTGGTGATGTCGTAGTAAGCAACGACATCGGAATTATCTATTATCTTAACTTTTCCGGCTTTGAGCGATGCGATGAGCGGTGCGTGGTTTTGCAATATTGCAAACAAACCATCGAGTCCCGGCAACTGTACCAGCTTGCCCTCTCCGGCGAATATCGTTTTATCAGGTGTTATGATTTCAATTTTCATCTTTAAAAAAAATACTTATTCCTGGTCTTCAGCCATGAGTTTGTTGCCTTTGGCAATAACCTCCTCGATGGTTCCCACCATGTTGAAGGCAGCTTCCGGATATTGATCTGTTTCACCATCCATGATCATATTAAAACCTTTGATGGTGTCTTCGATAGAAACTATGACGCCGGGGATTCCTGTAAACTGTTCGGCCACGTGGAAAGGCTGTGAGAGGAAACGCTGTACCCTGCGGGCACGATGCACCACCAGCTTGTCCTCTTCCGAAAGTTCGTCCATCCCGAGAATGGCGATAATATCCTGCAGGTCTTTGTAGCGTTGCAAAATATTTTTCACGCGCTGGGTAGTATTGTAGTGCTTTTCGCCAACCACTTCGGCGGTAAGGATGCGCGAAGTGCTGTCGAGCGGATCGACGGCGGGATAGATGCCAAGCTCCGAAATTTTCCGGTTGAGCACAGTGGTAGCATCCAGATGCGCAAATACTGTGGCCGGTGCCGGATCGGTGAGGTCGTCGGCAGGGACGTAAATGGCCTGCACCGAAGTGATGGAACCGCGCTTGGTAGAGGTGATGCGCTCCTGCAAAAACCCCATCTCGGTAGCCAGGGTGGGCTGGTAGCCTACTGCCGAAGGCATACGTCCGAGCAATGCCGACACCTCGCTGCCTGCCTGGGTAAAGCGGAAAATATTATCGATAAAGAACAGAATGTCGCGTCCGCCGGTTTTCTGGTTGCCGTCGCGGAAGTATTCGGCCAGGGTAAGCCCCGACAAAGCAACACGCAACCGTGCTCCGGGAGGTTCGTTCATTTGTCCGAACACCAGGGTGGCCTGCGACTGGGCAAGCTCTTCGTAGTCAACCTTCGACAAGTCCCATCCATCTTTTTCCATGTCTTCTTTAAAGGCGTCGCCATATCTTATCACGTTGGATTCGATCATCTCGCGCAGCAGGTCGTTGCCTTCACGGGTGCGCTCGCCCACTCCTCCGAAAACCGACAGGCCTGCATACGACTTTGCAATGTTGTTGATCAGCTCCATGATGATCACCGTTTTGCCAACACCGGCGCCACCAAAAAGCCCGATCTTGCCGCCCTTGGAGTAGGGTTCGATGAGGTCGATAACTTTGATGCCGGTATAAAGCACCTCTTTTTGGGTGGTGAGGTTTTCAAATAAGGGAGGGTCGCGATGTATCGAATAAAGGCCTTCTTCTTTTATCGGCCGCAGCCCGTCGATGGGTTTGCCGATTACATTAAAAAGTCGGCCTTTGATGTCTTCGCCCACAGGCATCGAGATAGGAATACCTGTATTGGTAACTTTCATCCCACGACGCAAGCCGTCGGTAGAATCCATGGCGATGCTGCGAATGGTGCTTTCGCCAATATCTTGCTGCGTTTCGAGAACCACCACCTGGCCATCGGGCCGAACGACTTCCAGCGCATCGAAAATATTGGGCAGCGTCTGCCCCTGGTCGAATGTAACGTCGATGACAGGTCCGATAACCTGCGATATCATGCCTTCGCTTTTATTACTCATTGATAACAACTTAAAGAAATGTGGCTAAAAATTGTGGGCAAAGATAAACCTATCTTTTTCCTATTGAGGTATGTTAACAATTATTTAAAAAGCTACCGCCATTAAAAAAACTAATTTTGTTGGCTTGGTAAAATAATAGTTTAGAACAATGATCTCTTCCACCGACACTATTTCCGACGCGATGGCTTCTTCCAAAATCCCCGACACTCTATCTTTTGATGAGATGCTGAAAACAGCTTTTGAGCATTCTGATGTTGGCATACAAATCATTGATGCACTGGGCGAAATTAAATATGCCAACTCTGCCGCACTCGATATTTATGGAAACACCGCCGAACAAGCCGTGAAAATTTCACAGCAACCGCAACAGCATTACGAGCTTTATGATTTGAATAACAATAAACTCTCCGAAGGAAAATGGCCATACCAAAGGGTAATTAATGGTGAAAATTTTGAATCACAAAAGCTGAAGGTGGTACACATCGCTTCAAAAAAGAGCGTCTATGTCGACTTCCGCGGATTGTCTAAAACCGACAGCCACAACCAGTTAAAGTATGGCATCATCTATACCCGCGACATTACCAAAGAGATAAAAACCCTCAAAGCTTTGGAGCAGGAAACCGATATTCGTAAACACTATGATGCAGATATCCGCGATTACCAGCGACAAATAAAAAACGACCATGAGCTGCTGCTGAATATCATCGACCGCATTCCGGTAATGATCGTGATCTACGATGAGAAAATAGAAAAAGTGGCTCTGAACAAAGCCGCAAGAGAGAACATTGGCTATACCGAGGAGGATTTAAAATTTAAGAATATCATGGAGTTGGCCTATCCTGATGTTGCGTATCGCAAAGAGGTGTCGGATTTTATGGATTCATTGCAGCCCGGGTTTCGCGACTTCATCGTGCACACCAAAGATGGCCGCGACATCGAAGTGAGCTGGGCCAACATAAAAATTTCGGATGGTCGCCAGGTAGGTGTGGGCATCGACATTACCGATCGGAAGCGAATGGAGCAGGCGCTGATAGAAGCTAAAGAAAACAGTGAAAAAGAGAATCAGGTGCAATATGCCTTCATACAAAACATCTCCCACGAAGTGCGCACGCCCATGAATTCTATTCTTGGTTTTACGGAGCTGCTGGGAAAAACCCTCACAGGAACCAGAGAGAAAGAGTATCTGCACGCCATAAGCCTCAATGGCACACAGCTGCTGAGGCTTATCAACGATATTGTAGATTTTTCGCAACTCGACAAAAACGAGATGTCGTTGGTGATGACTCATGTGCCGCTGAAATCAGTCTTTCGGCAGGCACAAAACCAAATGGAAGGACTTCGGAAAAAGTACAAACGCGACGACCTGGAGATCATCTTCCGTACGCCCGATCACGTTTCCCGCCATCTGACGCTTTATACCGATAACCACCGGTTGCAGCAGGTTTTTAGTAACCTTACGGGCAACGCGTTAAAGTACACTTTGCAGGGTAGCGCGGAATTTGGATACAGGCTGGAAGAAGAAAGCCGGGAGGTGGTTTTTTATATCAAAGATACCGGTATAGGCATCAGCGAACACCTTCACCACCGGGTATTCGAGCGCTTCAACAGATTGCACGAAGATACAAAAGTGGAGTTCAGAGGCACTGGCCTGGGGCTTGCCATTAGCAGGCATCTGGTGGATTTGCTGGGAGGTAAAATCTGGTTTGAATCTGTTCCCGGCAAAGGATCAACTTTTTATTTTACGCATCCTTACCTGGAGATGACCAAAGAAAGCAATCCCGACATCAAAATACCCACGCTTGACCAGGTGCGCGTGCCGCAACTTAGCGACAAAACAATCCTGATTGCCGAAGACGACCCTTTTAGTTTTTTGGTGTTAAAAGGCATGCTTGCCGAAACAAAAGCCCGCATACTACATGCTCCTGATGGCGCAAAAGCCGTAGAGCTTTTCAACGAAAACACTGTCGACCTGGTTTTGCTCGACATACGCCTGCCCGAAATGAACGGATTTGAAGTAATCGAAAAAATCCGTGAAGTCGATACAGAAGTTCCCGTAATAGCACAAACTGCCAACGCACTTAACGTACACCGCGAGAAAAGCAAGCTGGCCGGCTTCAACGGCCACCTCTCCAAACCACACAATATGAATACGCTCTTTGCCACGCTAAACAAATTTTTTCAGTAGAAAACCCGAAACCGCAATTATGAAAAAGCCGGAGAATGAAAAAATTTGGGAAGACAGCTTCTATATCAACTGGCACGAGACCGATTTGAGTGGCTCGGCATCGCCTGAAAGTATTTGCAACTTCCTGGGGGAGTCGGCCGGACGCCATGCCGACGCGCTGGGTTTTGGCTACGACGATGCACTGCGGCTCAAGCAGTTTTGGGTGGTGTTGCGCTGGTATGTGCGCATGTATCGCTACCCGCTATGGAAACAAACTCTGGTGCTGCAAACCTGGCCGCGACAGCCCGAACGCTTTTATGCTTACCGCGACTACACGCTCAAAAGTACCGATGACGAATTGCTGGGCGCCGCCACCTCTACCTGGATGGTGTTGGATTCGATAACGCGGCGTCCTCAGAGTCTGGAGTTGGTAGAACAACTGCACCATCGTACACTCGACAGGCACGCTCTGGGCGAAAATGCCGCCAGGGTGGAGATACCCGGGTATTTCGACAAATCGGAGCTACAGCGTGTAAAGTTCAGCGACCTCGACCAGAACGGCCACGTTACCAACGCCCGCTACATGCAGTGGGCGCTCGATATGTACACCGAAGATTTTCACCATCACCATCTCCTCGAAGTTTGGCAAATAAATTTCCTGTACGAATGCACCTACGGCGACTGCATGCAGATGTGCCTCTTTAAACCAGAGCCTATGCGGCATATCGTGTCTGCCAAACACCAGGAGTCCGGCAAACATATTTTCGCTGTGGAATTGTTTTGGAAAGAGAAATAGTAGTGGGAAATCCTCAGTTGGCAGCCGGAAATCTTCAGCCCCCAGCAGGTGGTAGTTTTGCTTGAGGTGCAGCCTCGAAAGGATGGGACTGGCGCACCGATAATATTTGTAGTAATAGGCCGGAACAAGAGCTTAAGGTGTAGAGCACCGAAATATTTTTTCATCAGAAAAACACCAGACAAGTACAAAGGAGAGTTCGCACTCCAAAGTAGTCAGACCTCAATCATTTCTACCTTCTCTCTTTTCCCTGCAGCTTGCAGTCTTCTTTTTCTCATCACTCACTACTCATCGCTCACCTCTCCGCCTTTCCTGCTTCCGCGGTACATCTGGTATTGCACGAAGCGGCATTCGAGCGGCCCGTTGTAAAGCGTGATTTTGCGTGAGGTGCGCAGCCCGACAGATTTCAATGCACCAAAATCGCTGGTGATGAGCCAGGCAGTGTATCCGGCAAATTTCTTTTTGAGCACATCGCCGATCATGCGGTAGAAGTCGTTCAGGTCGGTTTTTTGGATGCGCTCGCCATATGGCGGGTTGGTGATGATGGTGCCAGGTTGATCAGAAGGTGGTGAACTGTTTTCGAAGGCAACCTGCTTGAGGATAATGATTTTGTCGAAGCCGGTATTTTGCAGTACTTCGTCCGCCTGATTTAGCACGCGCTGGTTGACGTCGGCACCATAGAGGCGGCATTGTGCGGGTATGATGCGGGCATTTTCGGTTTCAACAATTTGTTTCCAAAGTTCGGGCTGAAAATCGAGCCACGACATAAAACCAAATTTCTTACGAAAATATCCGGAAGGCATTTTTTGCGCAATCATCGCTGCCTCGCAAAGGATAGTTCCGGTGCCGCACATCGGGTCGAGCAGGTCGGTGGCAGCGTCCCAGCCTGAGAGCAGCACCATGCCGGCCGCCAGCACCTCGCTGATGGGTGCCAGACCTTGCCCACGGCGGTAGCCGCGCTTGTGCAGCGAGTCGCCGGAGCTGTCGAGCAGCACCATTCCCTGGCTACCACTAATATGAATATGGATGCGCATGTCGGGGTCGTTGATGTCAACATTGGGGCGACTGCCCACCACTTCGCGAAACTTATCTACCACAGCATCTTTCGCCTTGAGCGCCACGTATTGCGCATGGGTCATTTGGCTGCGGCTCACGTTGGCGTTTATCGCAAAAGTGCCCTCCAGAGGAAAAATATCAGGCCAGTTAAGTTTGTTGATCTCACGGTAAAGCTCATTTTCATCATTTACCTGGAATTCGGCAACAAGCTGCAGCACACGCAGCGCCATGCGGCATGTGTAGTTGATGCGATACATTGTGGCGATGTCGGCCTGGCAGCGCACCGCCCGCACCAATACCAGCACGTCGCGGCCACCGGCAGCAGCCACCTCCGAAGCCAGAAGTTGTTCCAGGCCGGCATGCGTTTTTATTATCAGAGAAAAATCGTTTTTATCAATCAAAATTGGAAGGGAATTATTGGTTTAGATTTTTTGTGACTTTCTTTTGTGAATGCATCATCGCATTCTATTTATTTGGGCTAAAGCCCATTGAAAATTTTTGGCGTTTTACCCCCCGGCCTAAAGACCGGGGTTAGTGATTTGCATTTTGGTCTTTGGTAATTTCTACTTGTTGGTCTTTATTTTTAAAACCAAAAAACTTCTTGATGGTGTCGATACGTTTTTGCAGCGCGCTACTTTCGGGGCGCTCCAACAGAAAAGCAATGGGTTTGGTCGACTCGAAGTTTTCAAAGATGATTTTAAGGCTTGCAATAATTGGTATGGCCAGCAACATGCCCGCCACGCCCCATACCATGCTGCCTGCAATAAGTGCGAGAATGGTGATAAACGGATTGAGCCGCACGTAGCCGCCGGTGATGTTGGGCGTGAGGATGTTGTTTTCGGTAAACTGTATCAGTGCAAAAAACGCCAGCACCCACAGCGCCAGGTTGGGCGAGTCGCCGGTGAGCAGTGCAAACATAAACGGGAAGAAGGCGCCAATCCAGGTGCCGAAATAGGGGATAAAATTGAAAAATGCCGAAACGACACCAAACAGTATCGCGTATTTCAAACCAATGATCCACAGGCCAAGTGAATTTATTACCGAAAGGATGACAACTACTATGAAGGCACCTCCCAGATAACGCTGCGAAACAAAGGAAATCTCCGTAAGCATTTTGTTGGCGCGTTTTTTTTCATGTGCTGGCACGATGCGACGTACAAACTCATTGAAACGCTCGCGGTAGTAAAGCAGAAAAAAAACATACACCGGCATGATGAACATTTTGAACAGTGTGCCGGTGGTAGCGCTGAGCACATTGTTGAGCACCTCGCTACTGGTGGTAAACAAATTGTCGATTTGGTCAGTGACCAGTTGTTTTTGCCTGGCGGTTTTTACACCAAAATTCTCTTCGATAAAATAGGAGACCTCGTTGATGTTGGCAAGCGCTTTTTGTTTTAAGGTCGGGAAATCGCTAACGAGCTTGGAAATTTCGTTACCAAAAAATATTGTTAATCCCGTAAAAGCGGCAATCATAAGGATGATGGTGATAAATATGGAAAGGCCTTTGGGCACACCCAGTTTACAAACCCACTGGCAAACCGGAAAAATCAGGGAGCTGATCAACAGCCCGAAAACCAGCGTCACCAGAAAGCTTTTGGCGATGATGACAACAAAAGTAAAAGCGATGAGAAATATCAAAAAGTACGTGATGCGGATGATAAAGGTTGGTCGGCCTGACATGTGTTTTATTTTTTAATGTTGATAAAAATGAAAAGATTTTAAAAGGAACGGCTCCAAATTTATAACTATAACAAGCAATGGCTAACTTTGCCAACAAATTTTAACGAAATGACACTAAGGCAAGCACAGCAAACCGTAGATGCATGGATCACCACCACGGGCGTTCGCTATTTCAGCGAACTCACCAACATGGCCATCCTCACCGAAGAGGTGGGCGAGGTGGCGCGCATCATGGCGCGCCGCTATGGCGACCAATCCGAAAAACCTACTGACCCGCAGCACGACCTGGCCGATGAATTGGCCGATGTGCTTTGGGTGGTGCTTTGTCTGGCCAATCAAACCGGCATCGACCTCACCGAAGCTTTCGCGAAAAACCTGCAGAAGAAAAACCTGCGCGACGCGGAGCGACACCGGGATAATCCAAAGCTGAAGGGGCAGGAATGAGCGGTGAGAAATGAGTAGGAAGAAAGTAGTAGGAAGAAATAAGCGGTGAGCGATGAGTAATGAGTAGGTAGAAAGTAGTAGGAAGAAATAAGCGGTGAGCGATGAGTAATGAGTAGGTAGAAAGTATTAGGAAGAAATAAGCGGTGAGCGATGAGTAATGAGTAGGATAGGAAGAAAGTAACGGGTAGTAATTAGTGTCTGTCCTTAGAGTAAGGGTTTATTGAGGAAATCCGTAGCCCACGCATTTATGCCTGGGATTGAAATTAAGGGTTGTCAACACCCCGCCTCTTGCTGGGATTGCCTTAGGCAATCCCAGCAAGAGGCGGGGAGACAAAAATGACAAATCAATTATTCTTTATGAACAGCCACTATTTCTCATTTCCCCCTTCAGCGCGTCAGGAAGTTTTGTTTTTTTGCATAATAGAACTATATCTTTTTTAAAAAAATAAAAACTATGGGACGGAAAATATTGCTTTTAGCCTTTGGTCTGTTGGTGATGGTATTTGGCTACAGCCAATCCTACACCATCAGCGGGCGGGTGCTCGACAGCCAGAGTGGTCAGACGCTGGCGTTTGTAAATATTGTGGCCAACAACAGCCGCGCAGGCACCTCCACCGACATCGACGGGCGTTTCACGATTACTGCTAACGAAGAGATCGAATTTTTGCGCCTTTCGTATGTGGGCTATGCGCAGGCAACTTTTTATCCGCAAGGCAAAGCGCAGGTGGAAATCCTAATGGAACCGCTGCCTGTAACGCTGGATGTGGTGGAGATAGTGGCCGGCGAAAACCCCGCAAACCGCATCATCCGCAATGTGATCAAAAACCGCGACGCCAACGATCCCGAAAAGCTTGCGTCGTTTTCTTATACTTCCTACGACAAAATGATTTTTACGGTCGACACGCTCGACATGCCCACCGCCGACAGCGTAGCAAAAGATTCGTCGGAATTCCACCTGCGGCAGTTCCTGAAAGACAAAGATTTTTTTATGATGGAAACGGTGTCGGAACGTAAGTTTATGGCGCCCGACAAAAGCTACGAAAAGGTGGTCGCCTCGCGCATCTCCGGTTTCCGCGACCCGGTGCTGCTCTTCCTTAGCTCGCAGTTGCAGTCGTCAACCTTTTATCAGGATTTGATCCGCATCGGCGACAAAAACTACATCAATCCCATTTCCGGCGGCAGCTTACGCAAATATTATTTCCAGCTCATGGACACCACCTACACCGCCGCCGGCGACACGGTGTTTGTGATTTATTACCGCCCCTGGAAAGATACCAACTTCGACGGGCTGCGCGGCGTGCTCTCCATCAACACGCACGGCTGGGCCATACAAAGCGTGCAGGCCGAACCGGCGCGCGACGAAAGCGGCATGAGCATCCGCATACAGCATCTTTACACACTTATCGACGGCGAGCACTGGTTTCCATACCAACTAAATACCGATATTATTTTTAAAAATGTAATTGTAAACAATGTGGCGCCCATTGGTCGTGGCAAAAGCTACATCCGCGATGTGGTGCTGGAACCGGAGCTGGTGCGACGACAGTTCAACCACATCGCCATCGACTTCGACCCGCGCGCCGGAAGCCGCAGCGAAGCGTTCTGGCAGCAATTCCGCACCGACAGCCTCTCGCAACGCGAACAACGTACCTACTTTTTTATGGACAGCGTGGGCAAAGAGATCGATTTGGATGCCAAAGCAAAAACCTTCAAGGCGATGCTCAACAGCCGCCTGCCGCTGGGATATGTGGATTTGGATCTGAGCAAAATTATCAAATACAACCAATACCAGGGATTGTACCTCGGGCTGGGCCTTATCACCAACGCCAAGCTTTCGCAGACTTTCGATGCCGAAGCTTTTTGGGGCTATGGCTTTGGCAACCAGCGCGCACAATACGGCGGACGACTTGGCGTGGTGATCGACAAGTACCGCGACTTGCGTTTCGATGTGATGTATTACGACTTTGTAACCGAAACCGGCGCCACCGAAACTGACGACGGCGGCCGCCAGAATCTTCTCAACCCGGCCAACTTCCGCTATTTTTTGATCCGGCGTATGAACCCCACACAACGCATCAGGGCAGCCATTCAATTCAGGGCGCTGCGCTATGCAAATGTTAATCTTGCGATGAGCCGCGACGTAAAACAAACTACCGGCGAGTACAGCTTTTTGCCGAAAGGCGATGCCGGCGAAGCACAACGTGAGTTTACCTTTACGGAATTGCAGGCTTCGGTGCGATATGCTTACAAAGAAAAGTTTATGCAGATGCCCGACGGCAAAATGTCGCTGGGGACGCGCTATCCCATTATTCATCTGGCCTACACCCGCGGCCTGGACGATGTGCTGGAAGGCGATTATTTTTATAATAAAGTTGATCTGAAAATAACAAAACAGTTTTACATCCGCTACCTGGGCGAGTCGTCGCTTACGCTGATGGCCGGAGCCATCGACCAGCCACTGCCCGAAAGCAATCTTTACAACGGGCGTGGCTCGTTTCGCACCTTTACCCTTTATGCACCCGAATCGTTTGCCACCCAGCGCATGAACGAGTTTCTGAACGATCGCTATTTGTTCCTTTTTTACACCCACAACTTTGGCAAACTGCTCTGGCGCACCAACAAGTTCAGCCCTGAGTTTGCCATAGCCACCAATGCGGGCGCCGGTAGCCTGCAGCATCCCGAATATCACCAGGGAATAACGGTACAGCCGATGGATCATCTATTCTTGGAGTCGGGGCTGCTGATAAACAACATGCTCAACACGTTGGGGATTTACTCGTTTGGTATCGGAGCTTTTTATCGCTATGGTTATTACGAGCTGCCCGATACCTTCGACAACTTTGCTTTTAAACTGTCGATAGCGTTTTCCTTTTGATATTTATTTTTAATTATATTCGCTGCGTAAAGATTTTCATACCATTTTTGTAACGACTTTTTTTTTCAACAAAAACCTATGAACAAAGTTTTACGCATTCTCGGTGGTGTTCTGATAGGTCTGCTGGTGATTTATCTGGTATGGCGTTTTTCGGATATTGTTACCTATCTGTTGATCGCCATCGTGTTGTCGTTGATAGGCAGGCCATTGGTAAAGCGTTTCAACGCCATGCGCATCGGGCGGTTTCATATCCCAAACGCTATGTGCGCATTTCTGGCACTGCTGGTTATTATCCTGATCGTACTTTCGTTTATCGGTGTTTTTGTGCCATTGATTGCATCTCAGGCACGTCTGGTGAGCAACATCGACTTTGATTTGTTGGGAAGCTCCATGCAAAAACCAATTGCCGACATGGAGATTTTTTTTCGACAATACAACATTCTCTCACGCGACGAGACCATCCGCCAGCTTTTGGCACAGCAGATCGAGTCGATCCTTAACTTTGCTTCTTTTTCCCAAACACTCACCTCCATTGTTGGTGTCACTGGTTCACTATTTATCGCTGTTTTTGCAATTCTTTTTCTCACCTTTTTCTTTCTGAAAGATCCCTACCTGCTCGATGAGGTGGTGGAGATTCTTACGCCCGTCAATTATCAAAACGAAGTGCAGAGCGTGCTCACGCAGTCGAAGCGATTGTTGAGCCGATATTTTATAGGTTTGATGATAGAGCTTACTACCATGGTTACTTTATTAAGTCTCGGGCTTACTTTGTTTGGTGTAGAGAATGCGCTGCTGATAGGTTTTTTTGGCGGGCTGATGAATGTGATTCCTTATCTGGG